>BNJS01001670.1_pt1 | contig 151181 bp, 253 predicted proteins | sample 8540461 | NCBI WGS metagenome assembly BNJS01 (sample SAMD00202454, study PRJDB9452) | human saliva metagenome | isolation source: human saliva | place: Japan | reverse complement strand
CCGTAACCATCAGCTTACCGGCGGCATTTCATCGTTGACTGCTGCGTGATTCGAGTGCATAAAACCGCCGGTATCAAAATAATACCGCAGTATGTACGTCACTCTGCCGCCGCCTTGGTCAGCGTTCCGCACTCCGCAAACAAATCGCCGTCATTTTCCGAAGTGCAGCTTGCCTCCCGGCTTGATCCAGCAATATTCCTGCGGTGCAGTAATTGCTGGGCAATTCGCGATGATCAATATTAATCACTACCTTCGCCCGCTCGCTTGAAAGCTTTACCGGCCAGGCAGACAAACCTCCCCAAATCGGTGCAGTCCACCTACAAGCGGCACGTCAGCCTGCTCCGGATTTTGCGTCAATGCTTTCCGAGAAACGTTTCAAAAAGCGCCGTATCGGCGGCGTGCAGCATAACGCTGAGCTGCTATGCGTGTGCCGCCATGCAGCTCCCTGCAGTCGAAACCCGCTCCGATACAATCTCCGTCCGGATGAACATGCCCTGTAATATAAACTGCCGAATAATCGCCAATCCAGCTTTTATTCGCTCAATCGTCATTCTTATCGCCTTTCCTCGCATTACAGCACAGCGTCCGGTTTGACCGTCTACCGGCTTTTGGATTTGCCTACTTTATTCTTCGCTCGTGTCCGGGCACGACTTTGACTTCGTCCTCTAGAGCGAACGCTCCTCGAATCCAGCTTTGCCCGTTTCCCGCCTCGTTCAATCGACGTATCCAGCATAAAATGAAGATTGGGCGTATTTCGCAGATTTAAGCGATGTGCCATGCTCGCCGAGATAAATCCGGTAGAGCTTTTTAAGCCCTCCAGCGTTTTGCGCATCTTTTTCTTCATCTCCCAGCGCACTGATATGCTTACGCCCATTCAGCTTCAGATCACCGGTGAATATCTACTGCCAACCACGTAACCAACAAATCAATTCCCGGGGTCTTTCGCTTCTCTTCCAGAATGATTGCCAAACAGCTCATTTTGACTTCTTTGTTTACTCTGTCATTCGATGACTGTTTTCGCATCTTGTATCCTTTCCTGCTTTTTTGTCATTGCTGCAAAACTTTCGCCGCCGGCATTTGAGCGCTCTTAGCCAATCCGTCTGCCGCCCTATATTTTTTACCGTTTCCGGCTGCGCCGCTTGGCTGCAAATTTTCCATCTCCGTTACCGCTCAATTTCTTTCGCCATATATGCTTCTATCACCGGCCTTAATATCGTTAAACCCCGCTCCAGCATAATACCGCAGTCAAAACCGGTCATAACCTCCTTAGCGTCATCGCCAGACCCGCTTGGTGATGCAAAGCGCCGTCATAAATAACCACATTATCCCGCAGCGGGCGAATCTTTTGCCGAACGCTGGATACCGTCAGTAACATGGGCACCGCCGATGCTTTTATTGAAACCTTGGGTTTCCCAGATTTCACCAATGTCCCAAAACTTCTTTAGCACAAAAGCCAGATCGCATACCTTCATCGCGCCAATTCAATATCTTCAATGGCGTATAAATAACCGATACAGGCGAATATCAATACTGCCCTGCTCTGCCGTAGCCAAAGCGCTGTTTTCAGACGAACGGCTAAAGCCGATAATAATCGCATTTGAACGCCGGTACCAACGCAACGTCCGACTCGTGATAACACCAACACCGCCATGAATAATACGAATCAGCACTTCTTCATTTGACGGCTTTTCCTAGCTCTGCCGCACTGCCTCTACCGGGCCTTGCACCGGCTTTGCGGCAATCAGCTTCCAGCTCTTTCATTCGCCCTCTTGAATCTGCTAGAACAAATCGTCAATGTTACTTTCTGCAGTGTTGCCTGTAGTCATCTTTTTCCGCAGGTTCTTCTTCACCTTTTCGAAATATAGCGGAGCATCTTTTTTCGTTTTGCTCTGTAAAGCTGTTCGCCGTGGCGCCATTCTTTAAAGTCTACCGGCGTAGACAGACGGCGGCTTTAATCAGCTTCCATATCATCCATCATCGCCCGTACTCTGCCGGCCGCTGCTGATAACGACACTGTCCGCTTTCTCGCCAAAGATTTCCCCTTTGTACCAGCATCGTTGCTACCCGCTTTCGGCCTTTATCAATCTTGCCTCGATAACTACTCCTCAGGCGGAACATTAGGATTGGCTTTCAATTCGCCCATTCCGCAACCAGAACAATCATATCCAGCTCATCAGCCCTTGCTTTGTCATCGCCGACTACCGGCACCGTCAATACTGCCGCGCCCAGTCTCGGCAATTCGACCGTATTCGGTTAATTCCTGCCTTAACTGTTCTAGTTGGCACATCGGTTTGTCAGTTTTGTTAATCCCATGCCGTAGTTTGGACGCCGGGCTGGCTGGCGCCAGTTGGTGCCTCAATCGTCTGCATTACGCCGTCATCGCCGCTACTACCAAAGGTAAGCGTATCTGTTGCCATCGCGCCCCTGAAACGCATCGCAGTAAACGCCTCATGCCCGGGGGTATCTAAAGGTAATCTTCTCGCCATGCACATCAATCGAGTACGCACCGATGTGCAGGTAATTCCGCCTTGCTCGGTTGCCGTTACATTGGTTTTGTTTAATCGCATCTAACAGCGAAGTTTACCGTCAACGCGGCCCATTACCACTACTACCGGCGGGCGTTTTGCAAAATTGCCTTCAGATCCCGCTTCTTCCGCAAAAGCTATCAACAATATCGACTTCCTTCCCTGCTCACCAGACAATCATAGCCCAGCGCCAATTCTTCAGCTAATTTAAATCCATTTCCTGATTGGCTGTCCTCCATTTTCCCCTGTCGCATCAATGTTTGCACAGTTTCCGACATCCGGCTTATCCAGCGCCTTGGCAAAATCGCCAGCGGCTGTAATCGTTGCCGGCAATCGAACCGCACAACCGTCCTCGGTTCCGGCCAGACCCGACTGTAGTGCTTGCACTTTCAGTCGACTCTTGTTTCTTGTTCCATTTCTTTTTATCGTTTCCTTTTGCTGTAAAACTTTTCACGCCGCTTCACCGGCTCTTCATCGTCTAAATCACTATTGTCAAAAGTCATAGCCGGACATTCTGTCGCTTTTACCGGGCTTGCCCTTTTCAGCTTTTGCTTTCTTCCTGCTCAATATCCTCTTCTTCTTCTGGGCAGTTTTATTCTCTTTTTATCCTTGCAGGACATCAGTCTGCCACTGCATTTTCGCTTGGCATATTCTAACTAATAAATAGTATTCCTGCACCAGATCTACACTCATCAGGTGCTGGCAAGACTTTTAGCGTCAATCCCTAATTCTCACGATTCTGACGGCCTGACTCGCATATTATCAAAATCCATATCTTTTTGCCAGATTATATAATCTAAGTACGGCATCTATCCGATTTCCTCCATCCGAATCGACTCCGCAAAGCGCCGATCAATCACTGCTTGCGCTTGTCACTGTTTTTCGCCTTGCCGAGTTGCCTGTCCCAGTTCTTGGCGGGCGCGCCTGCCTCAATCCACCCGGGAGATCCTCGATATCCCGCTTTGTCGCCAAATCTTTTTGGTACCAGCCGCATCCGGGTGCCAGCAACACCAAAACGCCTTATCGAGCGTCCGTTGCCTCCATGGTAGCATACTCGCCGCCTAACTAACTACGTCCACTGCTGGCAGCGCAGAAACGACGCCCATCTTTTATCCAGGGCTTTTGTCAGCGCCTCGCTTTCAGCTCTGCGTAAACCTCCGCGACAATCTCACCAGTCCAGAACGAGGCCAGATGCTTTTGTCGCTTTTCAAAAGCATTTCCATTTTCCGGCAAATATATGCTCCCGTCCATTCTGCTTGCCACCTGTCATCATTCCAATCTCCGCCATCCGGCGTTCTGACAATGCTTGCGGTAATTCTTTTTGTAGACGTTTCCTGTGGACGCACACATTTGCGCAGGAGGTATTTTTCGCCATGTTCTTCCTCCTCCGCTCTCTTTCAATAAATAAGCGTCCGTATACTCTTCTTCGGTCTTATCTCTGGCCTTGACAACAATCCTTCAGTGTCCGATTTTCTTCATCATTATCGGCTCTTCTTCTGCAGTAATAAATTAGCTCTTTATCCTGCGGCTCTGATTTGATATCAATCGATAGCCGGTCAGCTTTGCCGCCAGCCGAACATTTTGACCGACTTTACCAATCGCCAGCGATAGCTGATAATCCCGGTACAACAACGCCAGCTGGTGCCTTTATTTACTGCCACTTTAACTACCTTGGAGCAGACTGAGGATGCGGCAATAAACTCCCAGATTTTCCTCCGTGGAATAATATCCAATCTTTTCGCCCGTTTAATTCTTCAACGTACATTACCCGAATCCCGTTATGTCCTGCATAGGCTCCAATCGGATGATTTTCGGACTTTTGGCGTAGACGGCAATCTTCGTTCTGGAGACCTGCTTCTCGAGAAATGGATTTGATTTCCACTGACCTTATAAATGCTCGACGCTTCTATCAGACAAACGTTTCACCAACTCCGGATGCGAACGAAACCGCGGCCCGAGGGCTTTTCTGTTGCCTTATGACTTCCAGCACATAAACCTTAATGCTCTGGTTCGGTGTAAAACCTCGCCCAGTACTTGCCTCATTTCCTTCAAATCTGCCCCTCGACCTTGTCGCCACTCCCACGATAACCATGCCCCGCCTTAACCACTCGCTGTACCGTACCAGTTTACCAATTCGTTCTGCTTTTCTTGATAATCATTATATAAAATATTCTTTTCTGCTTCGTTTTGAATCACCAGCTGCTTTGCTTTTGGCGGCAATTCTTCCAAAATCGCCAGGTGCCCGCTTCGTCCTTTTGCCCATCACTCGCGCCAGTTTGGCATTATATTTTATCGCATCATTCAGCGAGATTTTGTTCGAGATCTTCTACCTTATCTACGACCTTTTCGCCAGCACTTTCAAATCGCCCTTTTCCGATCGAAGTTGTTAATGTTCTGTGCCGAGCCGAAGTTTTTCTTGCCGACCGTCAGCGGGGTTCTCAATGCCTCGATAATCACATCTTTCTTAATATTTTTCTCTTTCAATTTGATTTAGTGCTTCCGCCATTCTGCGTTCAATTTTATCCTCCTGCATTTTTCCAGCAATTGTTTCTTCCTATATATAATATATTTTCTTAAATAATACAGTCCAACCGCACTTGGGCAGCAACTCCAGTCAAAAACCATTTCCCGCCCATCGCAGTCCAATCGTAATCGTATCTGCCGTATAACCATAGCTCACCCGGTAAACTCCTTTTCTTCTCAACGCCTTGGCTTGGCATCAGCCGGGCTATCCCATATATCGCTTAAAGTCCCGCTTTCTTTCGCTTGCCCTGTCAGCCCCGGTGAACTGACTTCCCAAATATACGCCTCTTCAATCAGATCAGCTTTGTCCAATTCTTCTTCAGCTCCCATTGATAATTTCACAATCGTTAATAGTAATGCCGCCCTCTTTGTCACATATACTCCCTAAGGTACTGCTGACCGTTTTCTTTGAAATTCTACATCTACCAATTCGTACCGGTGTACCCAGATGATCGGCTCCAGCATTTTTCTCTATCAATTCGACAATATCTTTTCCTTTTCCTCCTTACCATTGAAGCCCATACATACAAAGTGAGCTGTCGCTCACTCTTTTGTCACATTCTTTTCAATCTTTTCATTTTAGCATACTTTGTAGCATTATGCAAAGAGCTTTTTGCAGAATAAAATCTCCAATTTCCCAGTGGTTTCCTGTACAACCTTGCCGCGGAAGATTCGATTAAATCCGCTTTCTTTTCCAAATCCTCAACTACACCCCGCTCTGCTGGCAGTGAGGCTCCAAGTGGCTCGATACAAAGCAAAAACCGGCTGCAGGGCGTGCGGGCGATGCGCTGCCAACAGAGGTCCCCATGATCCGGAGCATACCTCAACTTGCTGCGCTCGCTTTGAATCACACGCTTCCTTACCCATATTCTGCAAAACTCAAGGCGTCCTCACGTCAGCCAAATCATACGATTGCAATCGCATTTTGCTTTCTTTTACTCGCCGGACAAACGACAACCTTTCTCTCGTCATAGCATTCCCGGCGAAAGCAGGTTTGCTCGACTTCTTTGCATGCGCTACAGTCAATCTCATAATCTTCAAACGCCAATCCTTTTTCCATCGGCACCAGAAATCCGGGATGCCCGCCAACCGCAAAATACATTGTCTTTTCATCTTTGTTTTCCACGATATATAGCTATACCGAATCGTTTTCCCTACCAGCTGATAGCGAACGAGATAGCGAAAATGAAAGGATATGCCGCCAGCGTTTCCGCATTCTCCGTAATTGCCAAGGTGAGGCAATCCTCCTTCTGCTCAACGGCAGTAAACTCCATACTTTTGGCAAAGCCATGAATCTGCATTTCATGGCTTTTTCCTGATAAGTATAAATACCGTTCGTCATTCTACCGCAAAGGGGAATAAATTGGTTGCCGATTTTTCCATCGCGCTTTTCTTCTCCCGCCACAAATGTTCCTTGCCCGCCTTTATCTTGAATCGACCACAGCTCTGCTCCCAGAGAATTGACTTGCACTTGCATGGTTCTTCGTTTTTCATTTGATAAATCATCTTTTTGTCTCCTTTATTTTTGCTGATTGCTACCGATTTTTCCGTTTCCTTTTTCTTTTTAGATTCCTCATCTCAAGTTGCACAAAGCTTCTCTGCAATGTCCAATTCCATAATATTGGGGCTAATAATCAGCATATTGAGGCAAAAACGAGAAACACATTTGTTTTCCTCTATAAAATCAATCAAATTCAACCAATGTAATCCGATCCATTTCTTCGTGGACATAATCGGTATCTTTTTATGTTGGAATCAAGGTCAAAGTAAAATAACGTTTCATCCCTTCATATGCTCCCTTGCGATTTTTCCGAATAATAAACTCCTCAAGCCCTTTTATTTCTCCTGCCTTATAGTAAGTTTCACCTTGTCTATAGAGTCGAGGCTTTTTTCCCTGCCATAATGCTATTTCCTCCTCAATAAAGACTTTCGTTTCTCAGGCAAAATCTTCTCTGCCACAACCTTAAAATGATAGGTGTTCATTGCTATCCTTCTTCATCAGAACGTCTGTTCCCATTTTCTATTATGCAAAACTCCTTAAAAATCAAGGCTTTTCTTTTCGTTTTCTCTATTCTTTCTTATCAAAAGGTTTTTGTTTGCCCGCTCTTGCCAATATACCTGCCCTTTCTCCCCCGCCGCTTTCCCTCTTCATCAGCTGCTTTCTGCCGATGACTTTCCGCAAAATTGATGATAAAATAAGCAGCGACGCTTAGGCTAAAGCCCTGCTTTTTCTTTTCACGCCTTGCCGTTATTTGCGTTACCGCCGTTATTTGCGTTATTTTACATTTACGTTATCCCTTATTTTGAGAAAAAGAACAGCAAGCTTTCAGCGGAGCAAAACGGAAGAAATGAGGAACGATTATGCTGCTGTCAGTCAAAGATTTATCCTTTGCTTATATTGAGGAATGGATTTTGTAAAGTTTATCCTGTCCTTATCAATGAAAACGAAAAATTGCCTAATCGGCAATAATGGTGCCGGAAAACGACCTTATTTAAGATTTTAACCGGCGAGCTATCGCCTGCTGCTGACTAGATTTATCAAAAAGCCGATTTGCGATTGGTACCTTTCGCTCAAAACGCCGAGTTTACCTCCGTTAAAACTCTCTACGATGAGCTTTATTCTGCTAATGCCGAAATTGTGGCACTGGAGCTTGCCCGCTTAAATGAGCAAATGGCGTCCCCAGCCAATGACGAAGAAACGCGGCTCCGCATCATTCATAGAGTACGAGTAGAGCTGCACCAGCGTTTTGACCGATTAGACGGTTACAGCTATAAGAGCTTTGTTGCCGGAATCTTGCGGGGTTGGGCTTTGAAGAAGAGCGTTTCCACCAGCCGGTTTCCACTCTCCGGCGGTCAAAAACACGTCTGGCATTAGCAAAAGCTCTTGCTGCAAAAGCCGGATTTATTATTGTTAGACGAGCCGACCAACCATTTGGATCTAAAAGCAATCGCTTGGCTGGAAAGCTTTTTGGCGGAATATCAGGGGGCACTCTTTCTCATCAGCCACGATCCGTTATTTCTTAGACAAAGTTGTTAGACCGAGTCTTTGAGCTTTCCTTTGGACAGCTGGATTTTTGAGGAGGGCAATTATTCTTATTATTTTGGAGCGGCGAAATCCGCCAAGACCTGGCGGAAAAAGCCTATCTCAATCAGCAAAGGGCTTGACCGCCAGCAAAATATCATTGACACTCTTAGAGCCCGCAACCGGCAAAAGTTCGTGCGGCGGGCAGAAAGCCGTGAAAAAGCTGCTGAGCAAGATTGAGCGTCTGGATAAGCCGCTGTCGGATACCGAGGCGATGCACATCTCCTTATCGCGAGATAGAGTCCGGCCATAGACGTGCTGGCACTGGAGCATCTTAACGAGGCTTTTGGCGATCTGACTTTGTTTCAGAGTTTAAACTATCAGGTCTTCAAGGCGACCACTATCGCTCTGGTTGGTGAAATGGCGAGTGGTAAGACTACTCTGTTCCGGATTTTGCAAAATGAAGTTACCCCCGATAGCGGTACGGTTCGCCTAGGCAGCAAGGTGCAAATCAGCTATTATGACCAAGAGCATAGCAACCTAAACCCGAATAACAGCCTGTTTGATGAGATTTCCAATGACTTCCCAAAATGACTAACACCGAAATCAGAAATCTTTTTGGCAGCCTTTTTATTTACCGGCGATGACGTTTTCCAAAAAATCAGCTCGCTTTCCGGGGGAGAAAAGGGTCGGTTATCTCTCGCTAAAATGATGCTCTCTGAGGGGAACCTCCTGCTGCTGGACGAGCCGACCAATCATCTGGACTTAACGAGTCGTGAAGTATTAGAAAATGCACTGGTGCATTATAGCGGCACGATTTTGTTTATTTCCATGACCGCTATTTTTATCAACCGGATTGCGACCAAAGTCATCGAGCTCGAAAACCGGACGCTAACCGAATATTTAGGCAATTATGATGATTTTATTGCTAAGAAAAACGAGCGGCAAAATCAGGATTTTGCCATGGACGCTCCGTCTCGCCCAGCCAGTTTTTCTGATTTGGCACCGTCTAACCGGATTGAAGTCGGCAGCAAGGCGGAAAGCCGCACCAAAAAGACTGGCTGCTGGAAAAGAGGGAAGGCTCGCGAGCCAAAAAGCGAATCAGCTGGCAAAAAGCTGGAAGAAATGATTGACCAAACCGAACAACGAATCACCGAGCTTGACCTTTTTGCTCGCCAGCGAAGAGGTTTTTACCGACTACGAAAGGGCACATGAATTTCAACTAAAGAAAGAATTAGAGGAGAAGGCTACTCAGCTATTACGAAGAATGGACGAGCTGCTTTAAAAATCTTTTCACAAAAAGCTTGACTCCCCGCATTTTCGCCGGAGCCAAGCTTTTTGTTTTGCTCGTTTTTCATCTGCCAAATTGTCTAAAACTCTTATGATACAAAAAGTTTTGCCCTGTTTCTGTTCGGTATTTCCACCGTTTTTCGATATCCCGCATCAGCTCAAAGCACTTGCTGTGAAGCTTTTCCTGTTTTTATAGGAACTTTCGCAGTTCTTTTTCCAAATACGCTCCCACGATTTTAGAAAAACTGGCTTAAATCCTTACTATACACAAAAATCCCTACCGTATATTGTTTGCTGGGCAGCAAGGTCGGTTTCTAAGCCGGTAAAGACACCCAGCACCGAAATCCCTGAAAACGAAGCTTTCTCACCTCGGCGGCGGTATCTTTGACCGCCACATCGCGGTATATTCCCTTATCTCGGAATTTTTCATCCCTTTTTGAAAAAACCCGAACGTCATTAGGCTTGCCATCGCTCAGCACGATTAAAACCTTGTTTTCTTCCTGTCTTTTCGTCATCCGCTCTCCGACAGCTCGCAGGGCAAAAGCCATCTCGGTTCATGCCCGTCCCGAAAAATCAAAGTACTTTTCTTATTTTTCCTCTCGGGGCGAGTCATAGTCCTTGTACTGCCTTAAAAATCGTATAATCCAAAAAAGTCGCATAAGCGCTGACTCGGCATGGAATGGCACATAGACTCAATGCATCCGCTATAATATATCCCTGAAACGCTACCTCCGCCTGCCTTTCGCTTTCGTGAACCGCTTCCGTCCAGCAGACAGGTCAACGACAAAATTGCCGATTTCATTTTTATCTGCCGCTCAAACACCGACCGGTCACATCAAATACTCTGCCCGCCACATCAGACCTGCCTGCAAACTGCCGGCATCGGATCGATAGCTCTCCGTTTGACTATCCGGTAGCAAAGTATTGGCTAATAACAGCCGCAAGTTTTTCAATATGGCGACGACAGCTATGATAATTTTTCTTCTAAATATTCCAAATTTGAGACGTCTTTGCTCCTGCAAAAAGCGGATTTGATATTCACTTAGCACGGTAGCAAAGCTCGCCGTCGCTGATACTACTAGATCGCTTATGCCGGTGAAGCCCACTGCAAATCCGCTCGCTCGATTTGCTCCACTTCTGTTTGGGGCAGCAACAAATCACCAAAAACTGCCATACCTTTTCTCGGTCGCTTAATTTCCTTTTTCTTCCCGTGCTTGCAAGTCCGGCACTTTTTCTCTCTCCTTCGCCAAATATTCCGCCGATGCCTGCCTCGATAGCTATTGGGATTAAACTCGGCATCTACGATTTTAACCTGTCTGACTTCCTCGCCGGCATGACTCGCTTTTGAAAGCTTTCGTCCGGCTGATAGCCTGTCGGCAGTGGTTTTTGTCGCTCTCCTTCCCACTGCCGGTAAAGGCATCGCTCCAGTGCTTTTCCCGAAAATACCTGCCATATAATTCCTCTACTGCCGCTAACAGCTCTGCCGTATCCGAAAGCGGCTGCCGCACGGTGAAAAATATCGCCGAACAGTGCTTTTCAGCCAGCGGTCTTCTTTCTCCAGTCTGCCTAGCTTTTTCTTCGCCGTATGCCCGCTCTATGATTTTATCAGCGCCGGAAAGCGTCCCCGTGGGCTCTGCAATCTCCTGATAATACGAGAAAAGCTCCCGAACTGCCGGCCAATTGACATATAGCTTAGGCATACAGTATTCTTCAAAAGCAATCCACAGAAAATTCGAGAAAAAGCCGCATAAAAATCAGGTTTTTGCCGCCAAATACTCAAGAAACTGGCGAATTAGCGCTACATCGGCATACAAAAACCGCTGCCCATAGCACCGCATCATGCTTTGCTCTTGTCCTATCCGGCGTCCAAAAAGTCCTCCGGCATCTTTTTGAGCATAATCGCCCTGCACCGTCCAAAAATATTTTTGACTGCGCAGCTCAAATTCCTCCATTTGTTCTTTTTGTTAATTCCATATCAACCATAATTTTTCCCTGATTCTTTATCTTACCAATTTTTGGCTCAATCATCTTGTGCCTTGGCTTTGCTGTGCCTTAGTTTCGTCTTTCCTTTGGTTTTTCTGTTCCTTGGTTTTGCTACCTTTTGATTTTTCCTGTATCTCGGTTTCATTTTTACCTTGATTTCGCCGTTTACCTTGGCTTTTTCCTTTGTTTGAATTGTCCCTGTGCCTTAGTCATTCCTTTTCTGCAAAACCGGCTTACTTAAGTCGTCGCTCTATTGTCGCTTTTATGCTTGAAAGATACCGGCAGCACTACTTTGGGCAGGTGCAAATCAATCACGTCCTGCACCAATTCCTTTTCAAACTCATCAAATACTCGGTCAACAATCCCCATTTTTAATGCTAAATCCGGTGCCAATCCCCGTTTCATCGCTTTGATTGACCCAATAAGCCCCGAAAATCAATGGCTTTGGTAGAAATCTCCGAATGCAGCGATTTTTGCAGAGTCCAAAAATGCCGGCAAGTGCTCTCGCCGCTCCTTCCGCCAAATCCGGAAACTCCGTCTGTAAAAATAATCCGGATATTCTCTTCCGTCAGCGGCGGAATATCAATTACCATAAACCGAGAAGCAAACGCCTCGTTCATTTCCTTTGTCCCGATATAGCCATAATTCATCGTTCCGATAAACCGAGGTCGCCTCATGCACGTCGCAGACGTATGATACCCGGCGCATCGATTTGCCGCCGGTGGTCAAGTGCCGGATAAAGCACCGCAATTGCCTCATTTTTCGCCATATTCACCCTCGTCCAGCACCCCAAAAGCCGCCATACTTTCGGCACATTGATAAATGCTCCCGGGCGAAACCGAACTCACCGCCAAGGAACGTATCCGTTCCGATTAAATCCGTATGATCGGTATTGGTATGAAACGAAATCGTCCACTGCGGTCTTCCAAACGCCGCCGCCAGATTTCTCCGCCAAGACATTTTTACCGGTTGCTTTCATACCGGAAAGCAACGGAGGTTCTCCCCGCCAGGCGCTGCCAGCGCCATTTCCCAAATCTCCCTGCCATGAGTAGCGATAATGCGGGTCGGGTAGTCCTATCTTTCACCCTCATCGGCAATTTGATAAAAAGCGCCGAAATGCTTTTACATCTTCAATCAAATGCTCTGCGACTCCTTGCTGAATTAAAAATCAATCATATTTTCTCCTTTTTCTTAAAAACAATCTCCAACCTCTTCCTCGTTTTGCTGCTTCCTAATTCATCGCTCGTCTCTTACCCGCTGTTAAAGCACTCCTTTTTATCCGGCAAAAGCCTCTGTGCATATCTCTTGACTTTCCACGGCAAAAATGGTATTTTTAGAGTGTAGATTTCAGTATCAAAACCGGAAAAATCCTAAAAGATTTCTCCGCTTTTGATATTCCGTAATCTGATAATCTATGATGCCAATGTCAAAAATCCTATACCCCCGATGCGGCTTTCCGCCAAGGAATTGATTTTTGACGAAACCGCTTGATTTCAGAAAGGATATCTTATGTTTAATCTATTTAAAAAACCAGAAACCTTAAACGCCTCCGTTAGCGGCACAGTTATCCCGATTACCGAAGTAGAAGATGAAGTTTTTCTCAAAAATGATGGGCGACGGTTATGCCATTCGCCCCACCGACGGTATTATTTATGCCCCGACAGACGGCGTCGTAACGCAAGCTTTTTAAAACCAAGCATGCCGTTGTCTTTCATACCAATAACGGCATTGACCTGCTCATTCATGTCGGGCTGGATACGGTTGAGCTAAAAGGGTGATGGTTTGACCATTCATGTCAGCGACGGTCAAAAGGTAAAAGCCGGCGAGCCTTTAATCACCGCTGATTTTTGATTATATCAAGGAACAGGGCAAAAACCGATGTTATTGTCGTTTTGATGAATCCCGATAAAATTAACAGCTTTGATGTAACCTATGGTGAAGTTGCCGCTAATGAGCCGGTCTGTAAAGATCAAGTTAAAAATAGGAATGGCAAGGATGAAAATAAAATAAGGAACAAAATGAGCCGGGATTTGCTATTTCTCGTAGCAAGTCTACTCCATAGCAATCACCTAATAGGGCGGAGCAAGCACGAAAGTCTGAGAAACTTTTGACTTTTATGCTTGCTCCGCTTTTTCCTGAAACTTATTTCACTGAATGCCGGCTTTCCTTTTCATAGCTTATTTTGCCTTTTTCAGCCCCTTTTATCAAGGACCTCCCTTGCTCTTTACTACTCAATTTTTAATATCAAAAACCGCAGCTCATCATCCGGATTAAAGATATCCGCCTGATATTGCGAGCCATTTCGTTGTCTTTCAAATAGTACCTGTCCCCAGTTTACGGAGGATAAAGCACATTTGAATTTCTTTTTGGTATTTCCTTATCCAGTTCTTTTTGACTTTCATATTGATGATAAAAGGTTCCTTCTCTATACCCGGTTTTTGAAAGCTAAAATTGGCACTTTTGCGTAAAAATGGTTGAGCGTTGCCTCAATCCGGTCAATATCATCGCCCGCCACTGCTAAGTTTAGCGCCTCATCTAAATAAGCATAGGCTGTTTGGGCTCTGCCTTGTAAGCTATAATATTCCGTCAGCCATCATTTGCGTTTTTCGGGCCAGCTTACGGGAGGCAGCCGATGTAGTCAAAGCCGCTACGCCAAAAACCATTAAAATAATCATCATAATCATAATCAAAACAGAGGTTTGCCCCTCGATTGTTTTGCAGATGATTTTTACTGTCTGCATATTATTCCCCTTTCCGTTCATAAAAACTGGTCGCCATTTGCAGCGGAACTTCTTCTTTGTTCTTAAATGCACTGACGGTAACCGAATACAAGGTTCCGGTTCTTAACATCTTTTTGCTCAATAACTACCCACAGATAGTAGACGCTCTCCTCTTTGTCTACCGGCTGTAGCTCCTTATTATAGTAAAAAGTCTAACTCTCGCTTACCGTTTGCCATTCTTTCTGCTGCCGGCTCACTTTGCTCAATAAAAACCAGCAAAATCTTTCTCTGCCATCAGCATTTCCATCAGATTGCTGATTAAAAACACCCTGATTATCAATGCATTCCCTTGCTTTTTGCACAGCGTCCGCTTTAATAAAAAGCTCCAAAAATCGCAGAAATAATGGATAGCACAGCAATCGAAATGATAATCTCAATCAGCGTAAAGCCTTTATTATTTCGTTTCAGCATCTTTACTCCTCCGCCTGCAGTGCCACAAATTGCCGAATCTCATGGTCTCCGGTATCATAGAAAATCCATAAGCCTTTGGAAGTCCGCTGAAAACAGAATGTTCCTCATCTCCAGTTCAATGACCGGTTCTCCCAGCTCCGGATCAGAATTCATCTTCGGCTGTCATATAATCCTCCCAAATCTTATTATCCCTAAAATAAATCAGCGTGCGATAGCGCTTATCTACGCCTTCTTGCCATTCCAGATTTCCCCGTCCATCTTATACGACTTAGTAATATAAATCGAATTGATCTGATTATTTTGCTTTTAGTTTCATTCGCAAATAAGAGGCGGCAATCCGAAGACTTTCCGTGCGTTCTTTTTTCATCCAAGATTTTGCTGTAGCTACTACGGCCACTTAGAATCATCATCACCATGGAAATGGCAAATACCATAAACAGTAACATCACAAATACCGACTCTGTCGAAAGCGCTTTTTATTCATGTTTCCTCCTCGCTTTCTGTCTTTCTCTCTGACCTTAATATCCGGCAAAATATTCGAGGCAAAAAGCATCATAAAAATACGCATATTGCTTTTCGTCCAAAAATCAAACCGTAATTTTTCTGCAAATATGCCAAAGCTGGACGGATAGCTTCCCTCCAAGGCATAGCGAGCTCGTAGCATAATGGCGAATGACACTTTCAATTTGTTCCGTTCCCATTTTGTTCGTCGGAAATATCATAGTTATTTAGCCGCCAGACAATAATAATCAATGCGGCGGCAACGAAAAAGAGCGCCACAAAAACTGGTATTTATCGAGACACGTTTCATAGTCCCTCCTCATCCGATATTGTTCATAATGCTGACTACCGGCAGAACGACCGAAATCAAAATAACCCCCACAACTACCGATAAAAATAATAATCAGGATCGGCTCTAAGACACTGGTCAGTCGAGCCAGCCGATCATCGACTTCTCTATCCATTTCTTCTGCCGCCCGCAGCAAAGTCTTATCCATTTGACCGGTCGCTACGCCAACGGCAAATAGTTTTAATCAAAGTACGGAAAACAGATCCAGCTTCTCAATGATTTCATCTAAGCCCCTTGCCTTCATTGACCTGATGAATGCTGTCTTTAATCTGCCCTGCCAAATGTTCATTGTCAATTACCGGATAAATCATCTCCAGTGCTTGACTGACCGGAATCCCGCTGGACATCAAAAGTCCTAAGTTTCTGGCAAAACGAGCCGCCAGCACTGCGCCGTCAAATCCTTTTTGATAGGGCATCCGGATTGAGGGCATCAAAAAGCACCCTGCCTTTTTCCGTCCGGCTATAATAATAAAGCCCGATACTCAATAAAGCAATCACCAGCACAATCACCCAACCGTAAAGCTTTAAGAATAAGCCCATCTGTAAGATATTTTTGGTTGCTCGTGGCATTTCTCCTCCCAAGAGATTTTAATACCCGGTCAAACATCGGCATAATCTCCGTAATCAAAAGGACAATAACGCCGAACATCAGCACCGTTAAAATCAAGGGATAGGTTACTGCCTGCCGCATTTTTCTGTGTCGTGATATCTCGTTCATAGATTTGAGCGAGTTGCTCTAAAACTTCCGCCAGATTACCGCTTTCCTCTCAATATTTACCATACTGACATAAAACGTGGAAAAAAATCGCTTCCTGCTCCTGAATCACATGACCAAAGCTATAACCCATATAGATTTTTGGCTTTCATTTCTTCCAGCGCTTTTACTAACAGCGGTTCATCAGATTTCGATTGAATGATGTCTAAGGACTCGGTGATGGGAACATCGGAATTAAGAGCCAGTGCCAGCGCTGAGAAAAAAGATTCTCGCAGACTTACTTAACTTTCCTTTGCTTTGCTTTCATTCTTGCCTCCTACTTACAGACCGGGGTGATTATAATAGTTTTCAAATAGTTTGCGGATCTGCTGCCTTTGGCATAGGCAACATCTTTGGAAATGATTCCATCTCTTACGAGTTTGGCTAAGGTTCTTTCCATGGATACCATTTCATATTTTGCGCCGGTTTGAATCAAATTAGACACCTGAAAATGCTTGCCTTCTCGAATCATATTGCGTACTGCCGGCGTTACACACAAGACCTCTGCCGCCGCCACCAAGCCTTCTTTATCCACTCGGGGCAAAAGCTGCTGCGATACCACGCCCTCTAACACCAGCCGCCAGCTGGTTTTGCACTTGCGCATGCTGGTCTTGACTAAAGCTATCCAAAATCCGGTCAATCGCCTTGACAGCGCTGTCGGTATGAAGCGTCGTCAGCACCAGATGACCGGTTTCGGCTGCAGTTAAAAGCGGTTTGCATCGTTTCCATATCTCGGATTTCTCCCACCATGATAACATCAGGGATCTTCTCTTAAAGCGGATTTTAGTGCCGAGGCAAAATTAAGGGCATCGCCTCCCACTTCCCGCTGCGTTACGATACTGCTTTTTATGACCGTGCAAAATATTCAAAGGATCTTCCACCGTAATGATATGAAATTTTTCGGTTTTCATTGATATAATCAATCAAACTGGCTAAAGTAGTTGATTTTCCGCTGCCGGTAGAACCCGTGATTAAAATCAAGCCCTTCGTTTTAAGTGCAAAGCTCTTTACAATCTGTGGCAAACCCAAATCCTCAAACTTCGGAATCTGAAGAGAGCGCTCGAATCGCAATCGCATAAGTGCCACGCTGATAATAAACATTACACCGAAACCGTCCTAAGCTGCGCCTAGAATAGGAAAAAAATCCAGTGACTTTTTCCCGCTGCAGCTCCTTTAGCTGAAACTCGGTTAAATAGTCATGCACGAACTCGAAATCTGCTCCGGCATCAGACGCTCACTTTCTTCAATATCAACCAAGCTGGAATTGACTCGAACCAGCGGCTTACTGCCGGCGCAAAGATGTAAATCCGTTCCTCGCATTTGCATTGTTTTGGTAAGCAAAAAAATCCATATACTCCAGATTTGACGAAAAATTCCCATTTTATTCTCCTGACTCCTTCTTTAAGATTTCATCTAAGGTATGCCACGCCAGAACTGCGCACTTTACTCTGGCAGGCATATTCTTAATATTCGCCAAAAATCGATGCATCTTCTAACATATCTGCCAACTCTTCCTCTGTTTTTCCCTTTGATCATGGCTAAAAAGCTTTCTGTTCTTTCTTTTTGCCTCTGCAACCGAAAGCCCCCGAATCAAATCAATCATCATTGATGTTGATGCCTGACTAATCGCACAACCGCTACCGGAAAACGCCGCATCAGCTATTTTTCCGTCCTTAATATCCAGCTCCAGCGTGATATCATCTCCGCAGCTGGGATTATGTCCATGCTCCTTATGCGTAACCTCTGCCAGCTCTTTGCGGTTATGTGTCGCCCGACTGTGCTCGGTAATCACCTCGGTATAAATCTGACTAAGATCCATAACCCAGCCACCTCCTAACCTCCTTTTAATCTCTCCACAAACACATCAATCTCCTCTTTTGTATTATAGATACTAAAACTGGCTCTAACCGCCGCCTGTATATTTAATTCTTTCATCAGCGGCTGGGCACAATGATGTCCTGACCGAACGGCAATGCCGGCATTATCCAAAAATGCTGGCAACATCATGCGGGTGAACGTCCTTCACATTAAAGGGAATCACCGGTCCCTTTACCTGCTCCGGCATCGCCATAAAGCTGAATATGCTCTGCCCTTCTCAGCCGTTCCCAAGCGTATACCGTCAATTCTTCTTCGATTTCTTGAATCGTCTGCCAGCCAATTTGTTGCACAAAATCCAGTGCCGCCCCAAAAAGCAATCACGCCGTCAATATTGGTCGTTCCCGCCTCAAACTTTTTGCGGGAGCGGGGGCAAAAGGTCGTTTTTCTTTGGTTACATATTCAATCATATCGCCGCCAAATTGATAGGGCGGCATCGCCTCAAAAAGCTCTCGTTTGCCATAAAGCACACCGACACCGGTCGTGCCAAAGCACTTATGTGCGCTAAATGCCAAAAAAATCAGCATCCAGTGCTTGCACATCAATCGGGACGATGCTGTACCATTTGAGCGGCATCAACCATTACCACTGCACCAACGGCATGCGCCCTTTCTATCAGTTCCTGAATGGGCGTCTGTCTTCCCAGCACATTGGACATCATCGTTATTGCAAGCAGTTTTACACCGGGGACAATCACTTTGTCCCATTCCGCCTCAATCAGATGTCCATTGCCATCAATATTTAAAAAGGTCAGCTCTGCCCCTTTTTCCTCGGCTAACTGCTGCCAAGGCACAAAATTGCTATGATGCTCTAACAAACTCACCACAATCTTATCGCCGGCTTTTGATATTGGCTCTGCCATAAGTTGATGCCACTAAAATTGATGCCGGCGGTTGTTCCGGAAGTAAATATAATCTGCTCCGGTGCTTCGGCACGCAAAAATGCCGCCGCTTTTTTTCTGGTTTGCTCGTACGCCTCGGTCGCATCGACCGACCAGCGATACGCCCCCGATGAATATTGGCATGCCCATTCTGATTATACTGCATCAAAAGCACGCAGCACTCCCTCCGGCTTTTTGCGTTGAGGCGGCATTATCAAAGTAAATCACCTCAGGGTGATTGATAATTGCCGGAAACTCCTTTCGGATTTGACTCTTATCCCACATGCTCTAACTTCCTTCCAGTTTTTCTCCAGCCGCTCGATTAATTCCGGCAGCGGGAGCTGATCAAATACACCGGAAAACGATGCCCTGAATAATCAACTTTTTGGCGTCTGTTTCCGAAAAGCCCCGACTCATCAAATAAAACATTTTTATTTTCATCTACCGTTCCGGCATTGGCGGCATGCTCACCGGAGACATCGTCCTCATTACAAAAACAATGCCGGAATAGCGTCCGCCTTGGTATTTTTACTGAGCAAAATGACATATTCCGCCTCTTTTCCGGTTGACTGTCTGCGAGCCTTTGTGGAAATAAATATCTCCTCGAAAAAACTTTTTGGCATTTCCGACTAATGCGCCATTGACCTCAATAAAAGAATCGGTATTTTTCCAAAATGTTGAACATTATAGCTCAAATCCAACCGGTTATCCGCCTCGCCCAAATAAACGCCCTCGATTGCTGCTGCCGCCCCTTGCCCTGTAAATAGCTCCGGTAATCGGAAGCCACAACCTCTGACCCCCAAATCAACACTATAAAAGGAAACCTTGGCGTCGGCAGCGCACTCGGCGACAACATTCATAATATGCACCTTGCTCTCCGGCAGTGTCTGCGCCACATAAACCTTAATCTGGGCATTTTCTCCGGCAATCACCTTCACCAGTCCAACATGGTATTCGCTGGCTTTGGCGGCATTGCTGTTCTGCGCCTGATATTCCAGCACTAAGGACATTTCTGCACCAGGGCTCCGCATAAATCAAATGCTCATCCGCTAACATCGCCTCTCCGGATAAGTCAAAAGCAAATATGCACCGGCTTCTCCACAACCTGCCCTCGCTTTAGATGATACACCCGGCTAAAAGTTACTCCAGCCCTCGGTTAAGCTGAACAAACTTAGCGTCAACGCCATATTTTTGCTGATTGATTTTCTGATAAAAAGCCTGCAGCCTGTTCCTTGCTCAAAGCTATCTAAGCCCGCCAGCGCAAGGTCTGAATCAATCTCCGCCTTAACCGCCGCCGGTACAAGCACCGGTTCCGGATAATTTGCAAAACCAATCCGTTTCCATGCCGGATAAGGCAACGCCGCAAGCTCGCTGCGCCGCTTCTCTATATTTCACGTAATTTTTCCATTCTTTTCTCCTATCCGATTGCACCGACAAATTCCAAGCTGATCAGGTTATTCAGCTCCACTGCGTATTCTAATGGCAATTCTTTTGGTAATCGGCTCAACAAAGCCGCTGACAATCATGGTCTTGGCCTCAATTTTCATCAATTCCCCGAGACATCAGATAAAAATTGCATCATCGCTAATTCGACCGATTTTTGCCTCATGCCCCATATCAATCTTGTCATTGGCTAAGGTGATAATCGGTAATGTATCGGATTTGGAACGATTATCGAGCATCAGTGACTCACAGGAAACGGTTGATTTGCAATACTCCGCCTCCGGTGTCGTTTTTACCAATCCCCGGTAAAAAAGCAAAGCCGCCGTCTTTGGAAATCGACTTGGTGTTGACATTACTGGTCGTATGGCTGGCAGCATAGTACAATCTTACAGCCCGTATCTAAGTGCTGTCCTTCGCCGGCAAAGGTAATGCCGGTAAACTCCGCCTGTGCATACTCTCCCTTTAATATCGTCATCAGGTAAAAGCATCGACACTCTGGAGCCAAAAGAACCGGATACCCATTCCATTCTGGCATTTTTTCCACAACTGCCCGTTTTGTATTTAGGTTATACATATTTTTCGACCAGTTTTCGATTGTAGAATAGCGTAAAGTTGCATTTTCTCTAACATAAAGTTCAACACAGCCTGCATGAAGGTTTGCCACATCATATTTCGGCGCCGAGCAGCCCTCAATAAAATGCAGTCTCGCACCCTTTTCCACGATAATCAGGGTATGCTCAAACTGACCGGCACCCTTGGCGTTTAGGCGAAAATACGACTGCAAGGGAATCTCCACCTGCACTCCCGCCGGCACATAAACAAACGATCCGCCGGACCAAACGGCTCCATGCAGTGTCTGCAAACTTATGATCGGTCGGCGGTACCAATTTCATAAAAATGAGCCTTGACAATATCCTCATATTCTTTGACTGCCGTTTCAATATCTAAATAAATGACGCCTTGATCTGCCAGCTCCTTTTGCAGATTGTGATACGACCTCCGAATCGTACTGTGCACCCACTCCGGCTAAGGACTCTTTTCCGCCTGCGGAATCCCTAAGCGCTCAAATGTATTTTTGATATCACTCGGCACTTCTTCCCATGTATGTCTGCATCGCAGTCTTAGGGCGAACATAGGTATAATATTATCCATATCCAGCCCCGAAATATCCGGTCCCCATGTCGGAAATGGCTACTATTATAAATCTTTAACGCTTTTAATCGATTTTCCAGCATCCACGCCGGTTCTTTTTCCTCAGAGATTTCTCAGACAATTTCTTCAGTCAAACCGGAATCGGTCTTAAATGCGAAGTTTTTCTCCGTCTTTTTACGTCATAAATGCCCCTTTTCCACATCCGGGACATAGGTTTTTCTTTTTCTCTTCCACTGCGTTCTCCTCTGTTTGTTTTTTTCCTCTTCTAGCGTTTATATTGCAAATGGTAGAACCGCTTTTTCGCTCCGCTTTCTGCCATAAAAGCTTTTCTTTTCTGCCGTCCTTTGGCTCTGACTGCTCTTATTTTTCCTAAAAACGCCTCAAAAGCCATGCTCGTTAATGACTTTTCGTCAACTCTGCCCCACCTGTTTTCACAAACCGTCCGTCCACTAAAATATGCACATAATCCGGTTTTTAAGTATGATAACAATTTGTCATAGTGGGTAATTACAATAATGGCATTATTCTCTCCGGAAAACATATTGACTCCGTCCGCTACCACTTTAATAGCGTCCACATCAAGTCCTGAATCGGTTTTCATCTAAAATCGCCACCTTTGGCTGCAAAAGTGAGCATTTGCAGGATTTCGTTTTTCTTTTTCACCGCCGGAAAAACCCTCATTGAGATAGCGGCTGGCGTATTTAACGTCCATATTTAATAAATCCATATTTTTCATCAGTTCCCCGCTTAAACGGAATGACCTTCTGCGCCTGACCGGTTACGGCTGCTTTCGCCGTTCTAAGAAAGTTTTTCCACCGTAATGCTGCCGGAATTACTTCCGGCGTTTGAAAGCTCATAAATAAACCAGCTTTGGCTCTTTCGTTTACTTTCATAGCGAGCAAATCCTGACCGTCTAAGAAAGCCTCGCCTGCGGTTACTTCATACGCCCTCATGCCCCATTAGGGTATAGGCTAAGGGCTGATTTACCGGCACCGTTTGGCCCCATGATGATATGCACTTCGCCGGGACGAACCGTTAAATCAATGCCCTTTAATATTTCTCTCTCGGCAATCCGAGAATGTAAGTTTTACTTCTAATAATGCGCTCTATATTCTCTTCCTTTGCTGCTTTTGTTTTTCGACTTCTTCTCGTGAAAAGCTATTTTTGACGTTTTGCGGCATTTCTCTGACAAAGATTTTTAGCCGCAAAAACAAGCCGCTTTAGCCTGTAATTTCATTCTTATAAGTATACCACATTTTTCGCCTTATTAAAAGCCTTGTCTTTTGGTTTTTCTGATTTTGTTTTGTTATACTTCAGGCAAATACATTTGAAAAGGCTTTCGAAAAAAATCCGAAAGCCTTTTGTTCCCGTTCTGTCTACAAGAAATAATTCATTCCGCCTTGGTAAGCGAACGGATCGGCTGTAAAGCTGTTTCGATACGAAAACTGCAGTAAACAGCATCTCTCATTCCTTCGTTTGCACCACTCTTACCCGACTGCGAATACCGTTGATATCCTTGATTTCTGGCAATTCTGCCATACGCATCGTCAATTCCGGCATACTTATCTTGGGGAATTCATTTTGGGTTTTTCGCCCAATTTTTGGTCTCAACGAATTTTTAACCCGCTGATACGAATCTGTCGCCGCCGTTACCTTGTAGGTTTGACCGGTGCTTTTTGCTCGCCGTCCGTCCGAATGTGTTTTCCCGCCCTATGTTCAGCTAGGTATCTCTGATACATTCCGGCGGTAGAAAAATCCGGTTTCTTGTCCGACAGCTTTGCTGTCATCACTGCCTTGCCATCCTTATCGAAATTAACCGCTAAAAGACTCATAAGACGCTCCGGTTGCAGCTGCACTCTGCCACTGCGCCCCGCTGCATTTCGGCTGCGTTTTTCAATTTGGTTTCCATGCTCTTAGCAAACTTAGAATCTGCCTGCATCTTATCAACCAATTCTTCTGTCAGGTTAATCGCTGGTTTATCACCAAGCCCCTTGGAAAGCTATCGTATCCTTCCCGATGCCAAAGGTGATTGCCGAATGCTTTTCGATAAACCCTCTACATACGAGGTTCTCTTTTTGCTCTTCAGGCGTTTGTTTCTTTTGCGTTTCCGCCGGCTGATTTGCCCTGCTCTCCCTAATTTGCGCTGCCGTCATCGACTGACCGGTTCTGCCGTACAGCTTATAAGGATATAACTGTGTGCTGTTTACTCCTGTTACCATTTTTTTCAACTCCTTTCTCTTGGTCAGCAACTTTCTTTTTCCGGTAAAACAAAAACCGGTAAAGTAAAGCTCTGAGTACATCCTTGTACTCAGAACTATTATCGACCTTTTTACTAAATTGTCAAGCTCTTTTTGCGAATTTCTCAAAGCATCTGCTTTTTCCCCTTTTCTTTTCTCGCTTTTTGCCCTCAAAAACCGCCAAAACAGCTCCTTATCTTCTGCCACACCGCCTATTCTTCTACCCGATAGCAGCTTTTTAGATCCATCAGCTCTTTCATATGCTGCAAATCCGCCATCGCTTTTTCAAAATTACTCTGCACCAGTCGATGCGTAATAATGATAATCCCGCTTGTCCCGACTGCTCATGAAGCTCCTGCAAAATATTTTCAATACTGATTTCGTGGCGGGCAAATACTTCGGTAATTTTATGAAGTACACCGATTTCGTCCTTAACGACGAAGCGCAGAAAATATTTTGCCTCCATCTCTTCAGCGCTCTTTAGTGCCGCCGGTAAGCTTGGACGCCATAAGCCTTTGCCGCCGACTCCCCAGACTTCCGGTTTTTGGCAGTTTCCATAATATCCGATACCACCGCCATAGCGGTCGGCATCTCGCCGGCACCGGGACCATAAAACATCGTTTGCCCGACAGCACTGCCATATAGGTAAATCGCATTAAACTCATTTTTAACGGACGCTAACGGATGCGTTTCTTTCAGCAGCGTCGGCTCAACCGATATTTCCGCCTTGCCGTTATCTTGTTTGGCAATCCCAATCAGCTTAATCACATAGCCAAACTCTTTCACCCGCCTCGAATGTCCTCTAAGGTAACACCGGAGATGCCTTTGACCTTAACGTCCTCCAATTTTAGCCCCATAGAAAAGCCAAGGACGCCAAAATTGTCATCTTGCGAGCGGCATCAAAGCCCCTCCACATCATTGGTCGGATCCGGCTCGGCAAAGCCCAGCTCCTGTGCCTGCTTTTAGCGCTACCCGGTAATCAATCCGCTTTCTGCCATTTTGCGTCATAATATAATTGGTCGTGCCGTTGACAATTCCCATAACTTTATAAAATCTTATCAGACGCCAAACCCTGCACCAAGCCACGCAGCACCGGAATCCCGCCGGCAACACTCGCCTCGTAGCACAAATCCGCCTCATACTCTGCCGCTAACCTGGTGCAGCCGCACGCTATAACCGGCAATCACATCTTTATTGGCAGTACTACCGATTTGCCGTTTTGCAGTGCCTCTGTAATATACTGGTATGCCGGTTCCAGTCCGCCCAAAAGCTCCACTACAATATCAATTTCCGGATCATTTTACAATCTGGCTGTAATCGGTCGTCAAAAGCTCTTCCGGAATATCCAGCTTTCTACTTTGGCAATATCTCGAACCAAAATCTTTTTTAATCATCAGTTCACTGTTAATCTGCTGTGCAATCGCTTCTGCCCGCTCAGCCAAGAGCTTATATACGCCTCCGCCAACTGTTTCCCAGCCCCAATAATCCAATCTTCAATCCTTTTCTCCTATCTAATCGTCCAGTCAATTTCGGTTTCTCCGTTTTTGACGCAAAAAACGCATTGGCTTTTACTAAAACGGTTTAGAGCCAAAAAGCCCCCGATAAGCCGACAATGGCGAGGGATGCGCCGATTCCAAAATCAAATCCGCCGCCCGGTAATCAGACCTTTTCGCCCGGCGAGCATCATTTGCCCCACAAAATGAAAACTACAGGCTTTTCCCGCTGATTCAGCTTACGAATAACCTCAGCCGTAAAGCTTTCCCAGCCCATGCCTCGATGAGAGGCAGCCTGATACGCCCTAACGGTCAAAACTGCATTCAGCAGCAGTACGCCCTGCTCCGCCCAAGCACTCAGGTCGCCATGAGGCTGCCGGCGCAATCCCCAAATCATCTGCTAATTCCTTATAAATATTTACCAAGGACGGCGGGATATCAACCTCTTTTCGACACGCTAAACGCCAAACCGTTTGCTTGCCGGTCGTTAAAATAAGGATCTTGTCCCAAAAATCAATATTTTCACATTCTGATAGGCCGTCTTATGAAATGCCGAATAAATCTCCTGCATCGGCGGAAAAACCTTGTGGCTACGGTATTCCTGAATTAAGAACGACCGCACTCCTGATAGTACGGCTTTTCCAGTTCCGGCTGCAGGATTGCCTGCCAGTCATTCTGAAATATCTGCTTCATCGCCTTCCTCTGTTTCTTTCTACGCTTTTGTACTTTCTATTATAATTCCTACGCTTTCTTTAACTTTCTCAATCGAGCGTTGCAGCCTGCTTTGAGGACTCCTTTTGCCCAATATTTTTCAGGATTTCAAATGCACCGCCGGGCGTGGATTCCTGACCGGAAACCGCTATCCGAAGAGGCCATAGCATCATACCGGTTTTTAATCTCCTGCGCCTTTAGATAATCCATTACCGTATTATGCAAATTGTCCTGCGTCCAATCATGGATTCCCTCTAATACCGGCACAATTTGCTCCAGCATCAGCAGTGCCGTTTCCGGACTTGTTTTCATTTTTGTTCGTATACAGCTCCTCGCCAAACTCCGGCATTTCCCTTAAAGAATGCCAACAGCGGAACGGTGTCATTTAAGGTTTCCACCCGAGTTTTCGCCAGCGATGCCATATAAACGGCAAATCCAAATCCAGATTCGTATTAAAATATTCTTTTAAAAGCGGTTCTACCTTTTTGATAAATTCCTCATCGGAGAGCTTTTTGATGTATTCTCCGTTTAACCAGCGAAACTTTTGCATATCAAATACCGCCGGCGATTTTTTTAATCTGATGATAGTCAAACTGCTCAATCAGCTCTTGTAAGGACAGATTCGTTCTCGTCCTTTCGGGCTCCAGCCCAAAAGCGCCACAAAAGTTAATAATCGCTTCATTCAAAAAGCCCTGCTCCAGCAAATCTTCATACGAAGAATGTCCCCAGACGCTTGTAGCTTCTTATGCTCCTCGTCCGTAATCAGCGGCACATGCACATAGGTCGGAACTTCCCAGCCAAACGCCTCGTACAGGCGATTGTACTTGGGCGAACTGGATAAATATTCATTGCCCCTGACCACATGGCTGATTGCCATCAGGTGATCATCGACTACATTGGCAAAAGTTATAGGTCAGGTAGCCATCGGATTTAATCAAAAATCATATCTTCCAGCTCACTGTTTGGAACCGTAATATCACCAAAAATAACATCAGCTAAAGGTCGTCGTGCCTTCGCTCGGATTGTTTTTGCCGAATGACATACGGCTCTCCGGCCGCCAGCTTAGCCTCGATTTCTTCCGGACTAAGATGCAGACAATGCTTTGTCATACCGGTATACGCCCTTTTTCCGCTTCCTGCTCGTTCTTCAGCTTTTCTAAGCGTTCCTCGCTGCAAAAAGCAGTAGTACGCTTCGCCCTTTTTCAATTAACTGCTTGGCATATTTTAAATAAAGCCCCTCTTTTTGCCGGTCGCTCTGCACATAAGGGCCATAGCCGCCGTCCTTATCCGGGCCTTCGTCATGCTTTTAGTCCGGCAAACTCCATTGTCCGGTAAATAATATCCAGCGCCCCGTCTACTTGTCTAACCTGATCGGTATCTTCAATTCCGCAGCAAAAAGTCTCCACCGCCATGTTTGGCAATTAAATAAGCATACAAAGCGGTTCTAAGGTTTGCCGACATGCATTCTGCCGGTCGGACTGGGTGCAAATCTGGTTCTGATTCTTTGATTTTTCATTTTCCTTTTCCCTCCTGATGATATTTTTTTCATTGTACTATATGGTCTGTCAATGGTTTTGTCGCTTATCCTGACTTGTTTTTCAAAAATATTTGCCCTTGGTTTGGTAATCTCCATTTTACAAAATTATTCTAATACCTGTTGTCAAAATCCATAAAAAAACATTATAATAAACTTGGGCTTTTTTTGTTAATCTAATATTTTTGTAACGGCAAAGCTATTTTTAGCGGATAGGATGCTTTTAGCGGCTCGCGCCGGTAAAATCACCTTGTCGGCAGAAAAAGATATTTTTCTTAGGAAAAGGGAATCCTTTTTCCTATCCCTTACTGCCAAACAATTGACATTAGCAGACAAAAAGCAAACCAATAATCAGATAAGGAGGGGTATCATGCGGCGAAGTTTCTTTTTGATTTTTTGTGCGTTTTTACTTGCCTGCACTGCAAAAACTGCCTCGCTGCCGGTAACCTCCATTCGCTTTACCCCGCTAAACTTCCTCGTACAGCAATTTGGGGAGTTTACTCTGTCCGCCTCGCAGCATCAGGAGCAATTACAGCTTTTTTTGACTGTTTTTAACGATACCTTTTGCTCATGGGAAAAATCAAAGACGATACGGACCTTCCGGCGCTGCCCCATACTTTTTCGTTGCAGCTTTTTCCGATCAGCGTTTTAACCGCTATTTACCGGTTATCTTTGATTTTTGAGACAAGATATCGCTTTCCTGCAAAACGAGCATCACATTTATGCTGTGGCGCAGGATGACTTTCATCAGATTATTGAAACCGGCTATTTTAATATGATTTTTCGCAAAAATCATGCACCGGTTGCCCAGTTTTTACTTTAAACCACAAGGATATTAAATATTCCGTTTCCGGTACATGGAATTATGAAAACCTATCAAGATAATTTTTATCCCTACCAAATTAACAACCAAAAGGAGCGTTCGACCAATTATATCGTTACCGACTCTAATTTTCATTTAAGCTATGTCTTTGCCGATAAGCCGCCGGATTCTGTTTACGAAACCATTCGGCTTGACGGCGAAACGATAAAAAATCATGTTCTGCTTAACTCCGGCGAACTGGATATTCCGGGTGCAGGAGGGCGATTATACTTACGAGGTCGAGGCGGTTTGGTCCGATTCCGATCTGCCCTATAAAGCGGCGTTAACCTCATGTGTTTTCAAGTCGAGGTCAATTATCCGCCGAAGATTAAACTGAAACGGCGGGCAGCTGCTGGATTTCCGGTTACTGTTACGGTGAAAAACTACGATTCCGGCGGCAGAGTTAGCGTCAGTTCTTCCCTATGGGAAAAATGAAATCAGTTTAACCTTGATAAACGGAAATATTATGGCTTTACTGCCGGTGCCGTTTTACTCCCGCCGGCAAATACGAGCTGACCATTACCGGAAGCGGCGGCAGGGAAAGCCTTACAGCAAACAGAAAAATCTGACCAGTATCTGCCGGTGCGTAGAACGTGCCGCTATCAGTGCCAAAAACGCTGCCCTTTTAGCTCAAAAAGCGAGCCGATGACGCCCATTATCTGGCTTATCCAAAAACAATCAGCTCTTCCCATGCGGAAAAGCTGTGGTATGGTGTTTTTGCTTATCCCGCTACGATTCCGGTTACCTATATTTATGGGCAAGCCTTTTAGCTTATCGGGATTTTTCCCTATCAGCCCCTGTATCAGCTTTATGCGATTGCAGGCGATACGGATATTTCAGCGGTTGCCAATGGTACTGTTCGAACTGCCGAACGGATACCGGATACCGGTTATACCGTCGTAATCGATCATGGACTTGGTGTTTTTAGTGTTTATTCGGGATTATCCGAACTGTCTGTCAGTGCCGGCGTCTATGTTTTTGCCCGTCAAAAATCGGGCAGTGCACGAAAAACAGACACTATCCCTGCTCCGTTTTTACTTATGGCGTGATTGTAAACGGATATTATATGAACCCCCGATCTTTTTTTGGAACGGGATCCGATTTCTTTCTATAAATAATGCAACACCAAAAATGAGGAGGTTTCTGAATGAAAAACAAGTTCACGAAAAAGAATTAAGCTGGATTGCTTATGATTGGGCTAATTCAGCATATTCCATGGCTGTCACTTCAACCATTTTGCCGATTTTTATACCAGCGTGGGTCGCTAAGAACCCTATCTGCCGTCGAAAAGCAGTATTATTGGGGAATTTCCAATACGGTAGCAACCATTTTAGTTGCCCTGTTGGCACCGATTTTGGGTACGATTGCCGATTATAAAGGCTTTAAGAAAAGTTTTTTTCTCGGCTTTTTCTTGCTATCGGCCTGCTCTCTACCGCTGCTCTATCGCTGGTGCGAGAGGATAACTATATCTTTTGTCTATCTATTTATGTCATCTCTGTTCTTGGCTTTAGCGGTAGCAACTTATTTTTACGATTCGTTCCTAACCGATGCCACAACCGAGGACCGCTACGATAAAGTGTCCACTTACGGCTACGCCTTTGGCTATATCGGTAGCTGCATTCCCTGTTATCTCGATTGCCATCATTATGAAAGCTGAAATGCTGGGACTGACGATATTACTGGCAACGCAGATTTCTTTTCTGATTACCGCCGCCTGGTGGTTGATTTTCTCCATTCCGATTCTAAAATGTTGACCAGCAGTATTATGTTGAGCAGGAGAAAAATCCGATTCGTTCCTCGATTCGTCGTTTGGCGGATACCTTAAAAGAAAAATCAATCTCTACCGCAATGTTGTTATCTTTTGATTGCTTATTTCTTTTATATTGACGGCGTGCATACCATTATCAGTATGGCAACCGTTTATGCCAGCGGGATTGGCATTTCCAGCAATACCCTGATGATTGCTCTGCTGCTTGTTCAAGTCATTGCTTTTTCCGGCAGCAATCATTTTTGGTCATGTTATCAATAAGGTTTCTGCTAAAAGCTTTTGCTGACTGTTGCTATCTCCGTTTATATTCTGATTACTTATATCGGCTACCGTATGACCACGCCATTTCATTTTTGGTTATTGGCGATACTGGTTTGCAACACAGCAGGGCGGGATTCAGGCAATCTCCCGCTCCTCCTTTAGTAAGCTGATTCCGAAAGAAAACTCGGCTGAGTTCTTCGGGTTTTTCAGTATCTTCGGTAAGTTTTCAGCGGCTTTGGGACCTATGATTATCGGCGGTGTCGGCTATTTGACCAACAATACCAGAATCGGTGTATTAAGTCTGATTCCTCTTTTCGTGCTGGGACTGGTGTTCCTGATGAAGGTTGATTTTAACGCCAAACCAGAAGCTGTTAGGATAAATAACATTTTGTATCATTTTTGAGTGCCGGTAATGAAATCTGTTCTTTACCGGCACCATTTGACTAAAAATGCAAGGGGCCGCTCCCTACCGGAAAGCCCCTTGAACGCTCGACAAACAGCAAAGCAAGAACAAAAAGAATAAAGCAAAGGCACTGCCAAACCGGCAATGCCCTTTGCTTTTTATTATGTATTACTGCTCAATTAAAAACTCTTTTGCTAACCAGCCGGAAATATGGCCAGAATTATCCGTCGTATATAACCAAGTATACCCATCCTTCTTGATTTCCTCTACGCCGTACTCCACCGTTAGGATTTCGCCGTCATAGACCTTTCCTAAGCTCGGAGAATCCAGCCCCGGGTTTTTCCGAACATTTAAGGCATCCGCATTTACCCGATAGCTTACCCGCTTACGCCCGAAGGAATCACCGGTGCAATCGGCTCAGACGCAATCATACTATTTTTGAATTGGCTAACGCTGTACGATATTCCCGCACAAAGTCATTGACCCCACTGCTACGGCTCTTGCTAGCACGCTCGCGATAATTATCGTTAAAAAGGAGCACCTCCTCTACCGGATTACTTTAAAAATCCGGCTTCAATCAAAAATCGCCGCCATTTTGAATTAGCTGTAACCACATGCTTAGCGTGTTTTACTCCACGATCTCAAGGCAGAGGTTGCCCCAATTAAAGCATTTTTGACTTTAACCGCCAGTTTTTCTCCAGACTCGCATATTCGCCCACCTTACCCACGCCGCTATACCAAACTTCAATTCCATTATCGCCCTGATTGGGATCGGCAGAATTGGCGTGCATACTGATGAAAATATCTGCCTTGAGCGAGTTTGCCATATTGGCTCTTGCCATTAAATCCGGATAGGTATCACTTTCTCTGGTCATATAAACCACATAAACCCATAGCCTGTAAATCTTCTTTTTGAGCTTTTAGCGATCTGCCAAAAGCATAATCTTTTTCCATTTTTGACTGGCTGACATCGTTCCCGGATCCCCGCCGCCATGCCCCGGATCAATTAAAAATATGAACATACTTATTTTGCTCAGAAAGCTCTGCCCCGCCGGGAAGCGGCAAAAGCTGTGCCTGCGTCATCCGCCTTGCCAGCGTATCCCGCCAGTCCTCCACTAACTGCGGTCCGGTCGGTTCTGACGGAGAATCCGAGCCTCGATTCGGCTTCTTATCCGGTGCCGTCTTATCTGCCACATCTTCCTGCCGTCTGCCTTCGGTCATCGCCTCAATCGCCCGAATATCAATTTGCATGGAATTATCTTCAAAAATACTGCAGCTCACTCAAAAGCCCCAACTTTAGACACTTCAAATACCACTCGAGTGATAGCATCCTTATTGTCGTTATTGCCCTGAAACTGTGCTACTCGAACTTTATTGATATTATCATAAGAAATCGGCAAAAACTCCCATTTTCCCCGGAGCAAAATCCGCTCCCTCAATATCAAAAATAATGCGGCTTGGATCTGCTAAAAGTAGAGGTTTTTACTTTCTTTTTGTCCGATTCCGCTTAGCCGCAGCACAACCTTGCCGTTATAAACCAGGATTTCGGCTTTGTCAATGCTATCGCCTGCCGGACTGACCGGTTTTGTGCTGCTTTCTTTGTTCTCGGTCAAAGTACCGGTGCGGGTATCTGCTTCATATCCGACCGCAAAGCCAAGTGCCTCCCGATTGCCCGTAACGGCACCATGGTTCGCATTTCTCCATCGGCAAACACCGTAATCCTCGGAACCGAGCCGTTATCCAGTGCAATCTCCCTGTCCGTTTACCAACATGCGATTTTGACCGATCCACAGCTCAATTTCTTGTTTTTAGGGTAGTAATCACCACTCTTTGTGCCGTCGCATCCCATTTGACATCTGCCCCGACATACTCCGCCAAAAAGCGAACCGGCACTACAATGCGAGAATCCAGTACATAGGGCGATACTGCCATTGGCACTTCCTGACCGTTTAGCTAACCTGCGCTGCAAACACAGTATATGCCTGTCCGCCGATTTTTGATTGTTATTTGTTCACCGGCGACCATCGCTCCCGACATTTGTAAGCAGAAAATGCAAAAGGCAAACACAACTGCTATTATCGCTCCATTTTTCTTCTTCTTTCTTTCGTTTTTTTCTTTTACCATCTTGCCGTTTTCGGATAATAGCCGATTTCCCATCAGAAAAAGCCGTTGTTATCTTTCTACGTTCTACCAAGAGCAACGTACGCTCTCAAAAGCAGCGGCTTTCCTTTTTCCTAATAAAAAGCAAGCTCTGTCGTCAGGCAATCCCTAAAGCTTACAGCAAGAAATCATCTCGTTTCGGCGAAAAATATCTACAATTTTGCCGGCTTTCAAGCAAGTAGCATTATGCATCGCTCCGGACGGAATATAAATCGAATCCCCTGCTTTTTAACACCGTGGTTTCTCCCTCAATCAAAAAGAATGTTCGCCGGAAATGACATAAGTAATCTGCGTATGCGGGTGAGAATGTTCTTTTTCCGGTTGCCCCTGCCTCAAAGGTCAATTCACAAACCATTAAATTGTCATCATAGCTAAGAACCTTGTGCAGCGTTCCCTCGCCCATTTTTTTCTGGTGATTGCATCTTCATTTCGAACTACTTTCATTTTATACTCCTTCCTTGACGTAACGTCGCTTTTTCCTTTGATTTTGCCGTTTTTTTCCTAATTTTCTCCTGATGTATCGCTTGTCTACCCTATCGGCAAAAAGCTCTGCTCCAAGCTTTAGCGGCAATCTCCCTTGCTAATGGTTAAAAATATATCATATTTTATGCAAAAAGCAAAGCGTTTTCCTGATTTTGTCATAGAAATGTTAAATATAAATGGCAAAATAACGTGTCCGTAAAATGTAGAAATGTTAAATAAAAATTCTTTTACGAATTGCCATAAATCTGGTAGTATAAAAAGGTGATTTTTAATACAAGTGGCATGAGGAAAAATCCGCCAAAAGTGGTAGCCTTTACCCGCAACCTTATTTGACACCACACAGAAAGGACTTCTATTATGGCTAAAAACATTACCAAAGCGTTCCGAAGTCGCTCCGGAAACTACCTGGGATTTGACTCATATCGTCAAAGATGATGCCGCATGAGTAAGCACTTTATCGGCAGTGTGAGGACACTGTCGATAAGTTAGTCAGTTTAGAGCAAAAGCTTTTTAAGCTCCGCTGAGCAGCTTTTTCATTTCCTGCAAACCAAGGATCAGCTGGAAGAAAACTTCGGCCGCATTTACGGTTATGCCCAAATGGGCTGGCATCAGGATACCTCCGATGCCCATAGACAAGCACTTGCTCAAAAATCCGAGGCACTCCTTGTCCTCATTCAGTCGCAACTCTCTTTCGTTGAGCCGATGCTTTTGACTTTATCGTCTGCTGATTTGGAGCGGTATTTCGCTGAAAAACCGGAATTGACCGTTTATCGTCAATATTTTGACAATTTATTCCGCACGCAAAAGCATGTTTCTGCCGAAAGAGCAGGGAAGAGCTCCTCGCTTTGGTGGGCGATGTAACCTCCGGAATCGACAACACCTTCTCCATGTTTAACAACGCTGATATTCGCTTTCAACCGATTACCGATGAAAACGGAGAAAGTGTCGAGCTGACGCATGGCAACTATGTCGGCTTTATGGAAAGTGCTGACCGAAACGTTCGGCAAGCGCCTTTACCTCGATGTATGCCGCCTACAAAGCCAATATCAATACCTTGGCATCCATTTACAATATGAACCTCAAAAGTCATCTGCTGAATATGCGGGCAAGAGGTTTTTCGTCTACTTGCGAAGCAGCTTTGTTTATGAATAATGTACCGGTTTCCATTTATGACCAGCTACTGAAACCATCAACGAATCGCTCCCTGTTTTTCACCGCTATATGCGTCTGCGTAAAAATCTTAAGATCGCCGGAGCTTCATATGTATGATATTTATACTCCGCTGTTTCCGGATACGGACACCAAAATCAGCTTTGCTGACGCCAAAGAAACCGTCCTAAAGGCAATTGCACCGATGGGCGAGAAATACGTCAATACCGTAAAGCACGCATTTGAGCATCGCTGGCTGGACGTTTACGAAAACAAGGGCAAACGCAGCGGTGCTTATTCTTGGGGCGTTCATGGCGTTCACCCTATGTTTTGCTCAATCATACCAATACGCTAAACAATATGTTTACTCTGGCACATGAGATGGGACATGCGATGCATTCGTACCTGTCCAGTGAAAAACAGGCATATGTCAATCATGATTATTCGATTTTTCCTGGCTGAAATCGCATCGACCTGTAACGAAAACCTATTAATTCAGTATTTGCTGAAAAATACGGACGACTAAAAAGCCTGCGGCTTGCTTATATGAATCATTTCTTAGAAGGGCTTCCGGGTACTGTCTTCCGCCAGACCATGTTTGCCGAGTATGAGCGGGCAACCCATGAACTGGTAGAAAAAGGCGAGGCTGTTACCGCCGAAGCGTTAAGTGAAATGTACTATCGCTTAAATCAAAAATATTATGGCGATGCTGTCGTGTCCGATCAGGATATCCGCTATGAATGGGCAAGAATCCCGCATTTTTACTATAATTATTATGTTTTTCCAATATGCTACCGGTTTGATCGAGCTCGGTGGCGATTGCCGATATGATTTTTGACCGAGGGGCAAACGGCGGTTGATCGCTACACCAACGAGTTCTTGTCTGCCGGTCGTTCCAAATATCCCTAGATATCCTAAAAATACCGGCGTTGACATCACCAAGAAAGAACCGATGTTACGGGCAATTAAGGTATTTGAGAATATGATGGACGAAATGGAAAAACTGATTTAATGCCCACCCTTTTCGTCAAGAAAATCGGTAACTACCGGTTCCCATACACTGCTTAGGCAATCGAAACGGCAGATGTTTTTCCATTTCACTAAAAGCCCGCCCTTACGGCTTATGCCGATAAAGAGCGGGCTTTTCTTCTGCCTTTCAGGCTGCCCGAATTCTTCTATTTTTTTATCTTAGCGAATATGGAATCCATACGAAGCATTTATTTGTACTCGTTTTCCCTTATCTTTCTTCAAAGCTTAGCCGGTAAATCCCTTGCTCTGCCATCTCTTTTAACAGTGCCTGCTTTTGCTGCGAATCAAACAAAAAGATAATTCCGCAATCACCGCCGCCCGCACCGGAAAGCTTCCCTACGGCATCATAGCTTTCTGCCAGCTCCGCTAAAGCTCTTAGTTCCCTTGTTTCAATCGGAACCCGGCACAAAAAGATAAGTCCGTTAAGCCCTGCCTTTAACCGGCGAATTGCCTGCTTAAAAGCTCCTTTTTTTCTCCCGTTTCTATCGCCTGAATCAAATGCTGCACAAAGAGCTGACTATTCTTCAAAAATCAGCGTATTCTTTGGTTTCTCTTTGCCAAACCGACCTCATACACCAGCTGCAGAAGAAATCGCTTCTTTCCCTGTCCAGCCAATCACCGTCTCAACCGGTAAGGCATTTACTAACTGCCGAACAGCCAAATATCGCCAATCCGCCTCCACAATCTCCCGAATGGTCTTATGCTCCAGCCAGTCCAAAAATCTGCCGCCGGTCAAAGGACGTATACGCAATCAGCCCGCCGTAGGTACAGCTAGCGACATCACCCATCGATCCATTGTTGCCGATTTTCAGCAAAAATCAGGCACGCTAACTTAAAGACCAGCAAATCCTCGTCCGCCTGCCCATACAGCCGCAAAATCCCCGCACAACCGCCACTACCACTGCACCGCTGGAACCGAATCCATACTTTTGAAAGGCACTGTCATGCAAATCGCTGTCAATTTCCAAGTCAAATACCTGCAACGGAATTGCCAGTTCGCTTAAATATTCACTCATCAGCTCAACCGTCTTAATAATCAAGCTGTAATCATCATGATGAGCAATATGGAGCTTACCATTTTTATACGACCATAGCAGATGATGATGATATAAGGTCGAATGAATATTGCCCAAACCGTCAGAAAACGATAATTTCGCCTCCAAATAGCGGTTAACCGCCATAATAACTGCCGTATGGCCTGCCTCTACCACTGCATATTCACCGCCCCAATACAGCTTTTCCCCCTACCTTAACGCTGATCAAAGCTTTCACACTCCTTTATCTGATAACCAGCTCCGGCATAGGTCGGCAGGAGCTGCTCCTGGGCGTAATATTTTTGCATTTCTCTTATCACTTGTGCCAAATCTGCCTTTCGGCAAAAATCTTCACATTCGGTCCGGCGTCAATCGTAAAATATGCTTCCAGTCCTTTTTGGCGAAGCCGGCGCACCCGCTCCATCGCCAGAAAGCTTTCCGGCTGCAAATAGCTAAACGGCTCCGGACAGCCCCAAGTGGTAGCGTGCATTTTCAGGCAATTTGCCTCGGCAATCTCCCCCATTCGGCTGAAATCTCCGTCTAAAACCGCTTGGCACATCGCCGCAAAATCCTGCTCTGCCTGCGTTACCCATGCCGGATAAAAACGGAGTAATCCACGACCGTCTTCATTCCGGCGGTTGACGGCAGGCTTTTTCCCGCTATTTAAAAATCAAAAATCAGCATCGCATAGTCATCTGCCGGTGCCAATGGCTCCGCATAACTATTCTCGTCGCTATTTCCGGCATGCAAACAACAAAACCGCCAAATAAGCTACGACAAGCAGAACCTGAGCCTTTTTCTTGCCAGACAGGACAGACTCTATCGCTTAGCTCCGGCAAAAACAAATGCCCTGCCGCCGCTGTTAAGGCAGCATATCCGGACGCTGATGACGCTAAGCCCGTCATGCTGTCGGAAAATTATTATGGCTGCTGATAAAGACTTTTTCCCGCTTACCGGAAAGCTGACGAAACCGATCCAAAAAGACTTATCTTTTGCGTTTCGGCTTGCCCTGTCTTTGCCCGTTTAGATAAAAATATCTTCCGTCCCCGTATGAAAGCATATCCCCGTATCGGTATAAAGCCCTCTAAGGTCATCGACAAGCTGCTGTTATAAAGGATTTTCAAGTCTTCCTGCTTTTTGCCCCAATATTTGACCAAGGCAATATTTGCCCCTGCTCTGGCATAGCTTTTTATCTGTCTTTCAGCGGATAAATCCATGTTCTTTTTGCTCCCTCTTGTTGTAATACGCCCGCTATGGCTTGAGCGTTTTTCTCATCTTCCGACAGGCAAATCATACACCCGCCCAAACCGCCGCCGGTCAGCTTAGCTCCCAGTGCTCCTTGTCGCAATGCCTGATCGGTCAAATGATCCAGCACCGCATGACTAACTCCCAGTGCTTGTAAGTTTCGATGAGCACTGCTCATCAGCTCTCCCAAGCGATAACAGTCCTGACGGACAATCGCCGTTCCCGCCTGTAGGGCAAAATCACCCAGCTCATGCAAGAGCCGCTCCGTTTCTTCCGGCTCTGTTTCCCGTTTTTGGGCAATAATGGCAATCGCTTCCTTGGTCTGTCCGTAAATAGCGGTGTCAGCTACCACCAAATAAGCCGGCAGTGAAACCGGAAATGGTTTTAGCTCTTTAATCCCTTGATTGACCAGGAACGGCGAAACCAAACCGGCTGTGAAAAAGCGGTTGTCAGCACATCAATTCCGCTCAGGGTTGCCATGTGCCACCCGCTCTGCCTGATTTGCCAACAAAATAAGCTCTTCCTCTTGTAGCTGCCGCTCAAAAATACTGAAAAGAGTGCACGAATAAGAGCGACCGCCACTGCCGCCGAAGAGCCCAGTCCTCGGCTGGCAGGCAAGTCGCTGATAATGGTAATTTTTAAGTCGCCTGCTGTAAATAATCCAGACTAGCGTCCACCGCCGTTGCTAAATGTGCCCGTTCCGGTGGTGCGTCTTTTTAACGCTCCGGTATAAAAATCGGATTCCAGCCATATCTCGCCCGAGTAACGACTCACCACACATTGGACCTTTACCTGCTGAAACGGCAGGGCAATCGCCGGATAGCCGTATACAACGGAATGCTCGCCCATTAAAAATCACTTTTGCCATGGGCGTTCCCGTAACTCATTCATATTTTTGTCCTCGCTGAAACTTTGATTTTGCATTTCTGCTTCGACTTTCGACTGCATCTATACAGCCTATCAAAAAGCCTATAAAAAGGACGGCTCCATAGCCAGCTGCTTTCATAGCGCTCCGAAAGCGCCGTCCCTATCAGCTTAGCCAAATATAAGCAGCCCATCAAATCCTAACATCTTTCCTATTATAGCCCATTGTGCAAAAATATCTATAAAAAAATATTTTTAAAGATGTTTCACCTGCTGACTGATTTCTTGATTGACTCGCTCCCGCACCCGCCACAAATACTCCTCGTCCGCCGGATAATCGGCAAGGTGATTTTTGTGCCAGCTCTCCTCTATCAGCCCCAGTACAAAGCTTTTTATCTGTTAGGCTCTCTAAATATCGCAGTGCCCTTTACATCACTAAAACGCCTGTGCCAAAACCATCAGTCGGAGCGACTCAACCGCCTCGCCATTTTTGCCGGATACACCAAAAACGGATCGCCCGACGGAAATGCCTCGCCCTGAATCGGTTACCCGATAGGGATCAATTTGTTCCAGCGAAAACTGAGCATTATAAAAATTATAGCCCCAATGCAAAAGCCCTTGATATCGAACTTATAAAGCTGCACCCTAGAAATTCTGGTGCGAGCAGCCGGCATAGAAAAAAAGCGATTGCTGACCTTATCCTTTTGCGAGCAGCAATAATACGCCCACAAATCCTTTGCTCCCTGTTCAATAAAAATAGTCAATACGGTTCGTTGCCACGACCGGATGCTCGACCACGCCCTGACTATAAATATCATAGCTACTAAGAGCGTCTGTAACAAAAGCAGTCTGCCAATAAGTCCTTAATCGTATTTTTCGCCCTGCAAATAGCTTTCCTTGTCGGCATCGTTATGCGGTTCATCGAAATATGGAAAATCGCCTTATCCTTGAGTCCCTTTGCCGCCAAATAATCCTTTAACGCCGGTAAAAACGCCCGCAAAAACGCTGTGTATTCCGGACTGGTCGCCGCCGTTTCCCAGCCGAATCGTTTCTTTAATTCGCCCTTTTCCCAAACCATGATTTTCGGAGCGGCTTTTGCCCCCACTGGGTAAATAAATGAGCAAACTCAATATATTCCAAGCCGCAGGCAGTCGCTATCTCAATCCAGCGGCTTAACCGGTCAAAAGCCAAACTGATAGCCTGTCTCCGTTAAGGTAATATCCACTAATTGATGCGTTGTCCTCTCCCGCCAACCACCGTATCTAAGGGCAGGGTAAAAATCGGCGTTAAATAGCATTCATTCCATGCTTTTCCCGCCGTCCGCATAAAAGCTTTCCATAATCCGCCAATGCTCCTCGGAAAAACCGGCGCCCTGATAATAATCTGCCAAGCAATCCGCATGAAACCATTCCGTATGAATCAATTCCTGTTTGGGAAGCTCCGCCGCAATCACTTCAATTCCAGCTCCTCCTGCCAAACTACCTTGCCCTCTTTATCCGTTGCCAAAAGCTCTAACGGATAGCAGCCCGCCGACTGCTCCGGCAAAAAGCTCTATGTCAAACCAAAAAGAACGCCATTGCCTGACCGGCAAACGCAGCTGCAAAAATCGCCCGTCTTCGCCTTGCTCCCACTTACCAAACCGAGCCGTTAGCGGCTGTAATACGTCCGGAAAAAGTCCCGGCTCTGTCCGCAAATAATTCTCATCTCTTTCTTCTGCCGGATGTGCGGATAATCCGATGGAACCGAACCCACTACTCTACAGCAAAACTGCTTATATAAAGGGCTTTTCAGGCTTAAGCTGACCGGATAGTCCAGAATATCAATGCCCCTTTTTTCGTTATAGCAAGCTACCTGAAAGGACAGCACCTCTCGGCGTAAGCCCGATAGACGCTTCATCGGCATCTTTTTGGGGGCTTGATTAAAAATACTTTTTCCAGTGAACTGACGACTCGAAACTCCATAATTTCCTCCCTACCAACTATTTATATGAAACCATCAAACGATGGGAAATCCCTTGTTTATGCTATCATGTGCATAGGAAAACGTCAATCCTTTTTCGCTTTTTTTATAGAAAATTTAAGAAAAATTTGTTATTTTCCTGTGCTTTTTGTAATCCTTGGAAGGAACCAGGTCCGGAAAAATCCGCCGAATCGCAAATTAGGGCTGTTAAATCCCGTCAAAATGTTGTATAATAAGGAGAAATCACGATACTGATTCTCCGCTTGCCGGAGCAGCATCAAAATAAAGGAGGAGGTATGCCTAAGGGGCATACAAGATTTTATGTTAACTCAAATCTAACCCAGCAAATGGAAAAAGGCGTTTACCGCCCTAAATTATGATACGAATTATGCCACTGTCGGACTTTCCGGACGACCGGACTTGTGTCAGTTTCAGTGTAACGGTGCGATGCCGCTTGCCAAAGTCGCGCATCAGTCGCCACTGGCAATCAGTGAGGCGATTGTGCAAAAGCCTGATGGCACTGCCGGAGTCGACAGAAATCTTTGCCTCCGCTGAGGCAGTCAAGCCCGGCTTTATCAATCTCAACCTAAAAGATAGCTTTTTAGCCAAACATATCAATCAACTGGCTCTATCGGATAATTTAATGGTCGAAAAATTAAGCTCGCCCAAAAAGTCGTCATCGACTACGGCGGACCGAATATTGCCAAGCCCCTGCATATCGGGCATTTTGCGTACGGCAATTATCGGCGAGGCATTAAAACGCTTACTCCGCTATTTGGGCTATGAGGGTCATTGGCGATATCCATACCGGCGACTGGGGACTGCAAATGGGTATGATTATTTCCGAAGTACAGCGGACGCAGCCGGATCTACCATACTTTGATCCCGACTTTACCGGCGAATACCCGAAAGACGCTCCCTTTACCTTAGATGATTTATCCGAGGTTTATCCCCGAATTTCGGCAATGATTAAGGAAAAGGACGAAAACGGCAATCCTACTGCTAAAGCAAAGGAAATGGAAGCTGCCGCCAAAGAGGCTACCTACGCCCTACAAAAACGGCAATCCCGGCTATCGGGCATTGTGGCAAGCATATTGTGCGGCTATCGACCGCCGATTTGAAAGCCAATTACCAAAGACTGCTGGTGGATTTTTGACCTGTGGTACGGGGAAAGCGATAGTCATCCGGCAATTCCGGTTGTCCTTGATATCCTAAAACAGCAAAACGCCTTGATTGAAAGCGATGGTGCTATCATCGCCGATGTCAGTCGCCCCGATGACAAAAAGGAAGTGCCGCCGATTATCTTGGTGAAGAGCGACGGCTCGTATCTATACGGAACAACGGATTTAGCTACTCTATACCAGAGGGAAAAGGAGTTTCATCCGGACGAATTTTTATATGTCGTTGACGCTCGTCAAGCCCTGCACTTTACGCAGGTTTTTCGAACTGCCAAAAATACGGCATTACACCGGAACACACCTCTCTTGAGTTATTGGCTTCGGCACCATGAGACGGCAAGGACGGAAAGCCCTTTAAGACCAGAGAGGGCGGTATTTTTACGCCTATCCGACCTGATTAGCATGGTCGTTCATTCCGCTGCTGACAAGGTACAGAACAAAGAAGAGGTCAATGTCGATGAAGTTGCCGAAATGGTCGGTATCTCCGTCCTAAAGTTTGCTGACCTATCCAATTACCGCATGAAGGACTATGTATTTGACTTAGAAAAAGTTTTCCCGCTTTTTGAGGGTAAGACCGGTCCGTATCTCTTATACTCGATTGTTCGGATTAAAAACATTCTCCGTAAGCTGGCGAAGAAAACAATCAACCCGGTGAGATTCTGCCGGCAATCAGTCCGGTCGAACGGGATTTGCAGCTCAAATTAGATGAGTTTAATTCTGTCCTGTGGCAAGTCGCCAAAGACAAAGCACCCAATTATCTGTGCGAGTATTTATACGATTTGTCTACGCTGATGAACTCGTTTTTATCATAATCATCATATCATCAACGAAGAGTCTGCTGCCCGCAAAGCCTCGTGGCATCGGCTTTTTGCAAACCGTTTTGCGGGTGCTGACTACGGGACTTAACATCTTTAGCCATTCCTATTCCGGAAAAATGTAAGTAACGGAAAAATGTAAATAATGTAAATAGCGGAAGTAACGAAAATAGCGAAAGCAACGAAAGTGGCAGAAATAAAGTAGCAGAAAGTAACAGAAAGTAGCGAAAATAACAGCAGTGCGGAAATAGCGGAAAGCAACGGAAACGCAGCAAAAATGTTAAAAAACAAAGCATAGAAAACAGCAAAAGCAAAGAGCGACAGAGTTTCCCTTGCCGCTCTTTTTATATTCTTTCCTTTTTATAGCAGATATTCTTCCTTGAGCCTGCGTTTTAAGCAAAGCACCTCCTCACTTAACGGATCTCGGGGACGAGGTAAATCATTTTTAATCTCGGCAGATAGCTGTGCCGGTCTGCCTTTTAGCACTTTATAAATCCGATCAGGACAGCAAAATCGCCTCTTCCATATCATGAGTGATAAAAGCGTAGTGAGATTGAGCCGCGCCATAATCTCCAAATACCATTGGTGAATGCTTTCCTTGGTAATGGCGTCCAGCGCTGAAAACGGCTCATCCAAAAAGTGCCACTTCTCTGCCGAATAAATAGGGTCCGCAGAAGCGCCGCTCTTTGCCGCATTCCGCCGGATAGCATTTTGGGATATTTTTGCTCCGTTCCTTCTAAGCCAAACTCCTTAAAAATAAAGGGCTGCCTCTGCCCGAGCAGCTTTTTATCTTTGCCCTGAATGATTTGCGGTAAGGCAACATTATCCAGTACCGTCTTAAATGGGAGCAGCAGATCCTTTTTGCAGCATATAGCTGATATGACCGCTGACCGGTAATCTCCTTCCCGTCCAAATACACGCCCCCGCACTCGGCGTCAAAAGTCCGGCAGCAATATGAAACAATGTCGTCTGCCGCCACCGGACGGACCAATGATGCTGACAATCTCGCCCTCCTTCACATATAGCGAAATATCCTGCAAAATCAGGTCCGCCGGTGCGTCGGCAAATGCGTGTGATATATTTTTAATTCCAGCTTCGCATATCTACTCCAAATAATCGCCGGAAAAAGCCCTTATCGGTTAAAAGGCTCGGTAATTAATTTCTGCTCATAGAGCCAATCATAAAAACCGGTTCCACGCTCCCTATCAATCACACCCCAGCTTTTTGGCATCGGCAATATATTGCGTTGATAAATATTCTTGACTTGCCCGAATCAAATCCGCATCGCCCTCCGGTGCGTTATGAATCAATATTTCCGCTGCCTCTGCCGGATTTTCGGCTCGCAAACTCATAGCCCTTTTTGATTGCCCGTAATGCCCGCTTTGCTACCTCCGGCTGGTTTTTCAAAAAGTCATCATTGGCAATCAGTACCGGCGTATAATAATCAAACTCCGGTGCATACTCCGTCAGCAAGAAGAAATTGGTATCGACCTGTTTCGTTTGGGCGTGAATGTAATCCCAGCCCTGATACACAAAAATCGCATCAAACATCTTCATTTGCAATGCGGTTGTCGCATCGGTCGACTCTCCCGGTACCAGCGTAACCTTTGACCAGTCGCCCCCGTCCTTTTTCCATAATAAACTGCACTGTTGCATCATCTATCGGATCTTCCCAGGTCGAGTATTTTTACCGAGCTAATTCCTTGGGAGAAGAAATGCCGCTCTCCTTTAAGCTCATAATTCCGCCGGTATTATGCTGCAAAATCGCCGCTACTGCCGTAATCGGTGTTTTTGCTAACAGCCTTTTCACCATATTCGGCTGAAAGTGAATCCCAAACTCCGCTCTGCCCATACCAACGATAGTTGCTGCACTATCTTCTGCCGGCTGAACGATTTCAACGTCAGTCCCTCGTCAGCAAAAATAACCCTTGTCTTTTTGCCACAAAAAGTCCGGTATGATTGGTATTTGGTACCCAGTCTAATACAACGGTCAGCTTTTTGCAGCTCCGTTTTTGCTCGCCGTCCGGAGCTTGCAACGTATCCTTTTTTCGGTATTTTCGCCACTTACCACTTTTTCTGCCGGCGTTTGCTCCGCCGGCTTATTTGCCCTACTCTGCCCGCAGGCTGCCAACAGTATGCTTAAAATCAAGATTATAATGAAATAGCTTTGTTTTTCATTTTGTTTAACTCCTTTGCTAATCTGTCTTTCCTGATGAAATAATCTAATACTTAACCATTTTTTATGCAGCCAGTCGACTGCCGCCATCAGCAGCAAGCTCAAACCGGACACAAAGAAAATAACAGCAAACATTTTTTATCCAGCGCCACCGCTTTGCGTACCCTCGTCATATAAACGCCCAGTCCCGAATAACCGCCCAGCCATTCGGATACAACCGCCGAAATCAAAGCATAGGAAATCGACACCCTCAGCCCCGCAAAGAAATAGCCCACACTCGCCAGCGGCTTTCCATGCCGATAAATCTGCCACCGACTTGCCCCCATACTCTGCAATAACCGAATACAGTCCGGATCTACCGATCGATGAGCCGTCTAACAGCGCAATTAAAATCGGAAAAATCCGGTCATCACCACCAGTACAATCTTCGGGTGCCATATGATACCCCCAGCCAAATAATGAGAAGTGGTGCTATCGCTACCGTCGGAATCGTCTGGCTAATGATAATCGGCGAATATAAGAGGGTCATAGCAGCGTTTGGAAAAAATCCATTAAAAAGCGATAGCCCAAACGCCAGAATAATGGCAATCCCCATACCGACAAAAAGCCTCTATCAGCGTATACCCGGTATGATACAAAATCAGGCGGATATCCTGAACAAACGCCCGACCGACCGCATAAGGCGAAGGAAGGAAAAACTCCGGCAGGATTTTCAGCCACGCTAACCCTTGCCACAGGAGCAATATCACAATCACAATGCTGTAACGATGAGAGAAAATCCAGAATTCCGCTTTTTGCCGTTTGAATCATTTGACTTCTTCCGCCCATTTTTCCATGCTTTTGGCTAATGTTATTATTTTTTCTGTTTTTGACTATGCTCAAAGATTTCGTTATTTCCGTTATCTCCATTATTTCCTATATTTTTTTGCTGTTTTTCTATTTGGCATGCTTTCGCTATATTGAATGCTTATGTTATTGGTAGTATTGATAGTATTAGTAGTATTAGTAGTGTTAGTAGTAGTATTAGTAGTATTAGTAGTATTAGTAGTGTTAGTAGTATTCGTGGTATTCGTAGTATTCGTAGTATTCGTAGTATTCGTAGTATTCGTAGTATTCGTAGTATTCGTAGTATTCGTAGTATCGTGGTATTCGTGGTATTCGTGGTATTCATAGTATTCGTGGTATTCAGTATTCGTGGTATTCATAGTATTCGTAGTGTTGATAGTATTAGTGGTGTTGATGATATTTTTGCTGTTTTTCTTCAATGCTTAATCCCTCATTTTTCGGGTGATAACTGATTTTAACATAGGTCATCACCTCCGGTGCTCCCGCCTCGACAGCGATTTTTGGCAGCCCTTTACCATGTCTATCAGCACATCATAATCGCCCTCAATCACCGTTTCAAACGGACCGACAAAAATAGTTTAGTCCATAACCGGCAATATATTCAATCACCCGATGCACTATGCGGACAATTTCAGCATTACTCTCTGCCTTCGGTAACACCTGAATCGCTATACTTGCATTTTCCCATAAAAACTCCCTTCCGGAAGTGCTGTCAAAAGATTCTCTTTTCCCGCTCAAGTCTTTATAGCAAAGCCTATTCGCTTTCCTACTATATTAAAAAAGACTCGCCAAACGGGGCAAGTCTTTTCTTCCTTGATCCTATCTCCTACGCCGGCATTATCCGAACAGGTTATACGGGTATCATCTCAGCCTTTTCAGCACCCCACGATATTTTTGTTGCAGCTGGCGTTTCCACCGCTGATAATAAGTTTATTATACGCCGCTTTTTACAAAATGTCAAATCATTTATCACCATGGATACCATTTCCGCCCTGCATTTTTCGTTAAAGAAATGCCGATTGGCTTTTTCTGAAGCTTTTCTTGCATGCAGGAGCTTCGCCGGATTATCCGCTTTTTCCAGGCTACCCGCCTGCCGGCTTCCAATCTAAGGCATCGAAAGCCATCCCTTTTCCTAACTCTGCTTAACTAATCCTGCCAGCTGTGCCAGCAGCTTCTTTTTCGCCATGTCCCGGAAACAGCACCCTGACCTGATAATCCGCTCCGCCATTTTCGATACTAAGCACCTGACCGATGCCGTATTTTTATGCATCACCAGGTCACCCACACCATAATCCAGGTCTTACCCTGCGGTGCCGGAATATCCACCTTGCCGGCAGCATAGGGGTTTTGCAGTTCATCGCCGCCTTACTTTCTTCCAAAAATCCCTGTCCCGCTTTTACTTTCCACCGAAAAATAGCGGTGTTTTTTTCTCTCACCGAAACAATCTCCTCGATATATTCCTGTGGAATCTCTTTTTAAAAAGCGAGATTTGGGGTTAGCCTGCGTTTTGCTGTACATCAGCCGCTCCTGAGCGTTCGTTAAAAACAGCTCTTCCTTGGCTCTGGTAATCCCAACATACGCTAAGCGCCGTTCTTCTTCGACATCTTTTTCTATGCCGGAGCTGACACTCATATAGCTGGGGAAAAAGGTTTTCTTCCATACCAACCATAAAGACGACCGGAAAATTCCAACCCTTTGGCGGAATGAATCGTCATCAGCACCACTTTCTTGGCATTTTTCTTCTAAGGTATCCACCGACGCCACCAACGCCACGTCCTCTAAAAAGCCGTCTAAGGTCGGCTCTTCATTTTGCAGTGTATACTCTTTGGCTTTGGAAATCAGTTCGTTAATATTCTCAATTCTGCCCAGGCTTTCCGGCGTTCCTTCCTTGAGCAGCTCTGCCGTATATTTGGTTTTTCCAGCACCAGCTTCATCCAGTCCTCTAATGCTATGCCCTCTTCCAGCTTCGCCTTTAACATACTGCATAATTTCACAAAATCAACAACTGCCGCTGCTCCCGAAAACCGGCGCCCCGACATTGCCCCGCCGCATCCAGCATGGAGCAATCCTTTTGCAAAGCGATTTTTTTGCAGCTCTTCTAAGCTTTTTATCACCAATCCCACGCCGTGGCTCATTGATAATTCGAAGAAAGGATACATTATCCTTGGGGTTTACTAATCATTCTCAAGTAAGCAATGATATCTTTGATTTCCTTGCGCTGATAAAACGCCACGCCCCTATCAGCGTGTGAGGAATTCCCGCCTTAACAAAAGCTTCTTCCACACTTCTGGACTGGGCATTGGTTCGGTAAAGAACGGCAAAGTCATTATAATTCCTGCCGTTTTGACACTGCTTTTCAATCTCTTCTGTCAGAAACGAGCCTCTTCTTTTTCGTTTTCTGCTCTTTTATATTTCAGTTTATAGCCGGTGCTGTTTTTCCGTCCACAGCGCCTTTATCGCTTTCGGCTATTGTTATTGGCATCACCGCATTGGCTGCCGCCAAAATATTTTTGGTCGATCGGTAATTCTGCTCCAGCCGATCACCTTTTGCTTGCGGATAAACTTCTTCAAAGTTTAAAATATTGGTAATATCCGCTCCTCGAAAGGCATAAATCGACTGATCGTCATCGCCGACCACGCATAAGTTCTTGTATTTTCCGGCTAATAGGCTAACCAGCTCAAATTGCACACCATTGGTGTCTTGATACTCATCTACCATAATATAGCGAAACTTTTCCTGATAAACCTCCAAAATATCGGGATTAGCCTCAAACAACTCCACCGTCATCATCAGCAAATCATCAAAATCCATAGCATTATTTTTGGTGGAGCTGCCGCTGATAATTTTCATATACTCTGACTGCCATTTCCGCCGAAAAATCGCCTCTGACTTCCCTTGCCAGCTCCGGTGGCGTCAGCTTGCGGTTTTTGCCGAGCTGATTAGATTGGCGACATACGACTCCGACAGTGCCTTGGTATCAATATTCATTTCCTTTAAGACCTGCTTAATCAGCTTTTTTGGAATCCTCTGCATCATAGATACTAAAAGCTCGATCAGAAGCCCACCGCATCGGCATACCGTCTTAAAAATCCGAACACAGCTGCTATGAAAGGTACTAACCCAAATCTCTGCCGCCGCATCCCCAATCAAACGGTCAATCCTCTCCCGCATTTCCTTGGCGGCTTTATTGGTAAAGGTAATCGCCATGATATGCCAAGGCTTTACGCCCTTTTCTTCAATCAAATAAGCGATTCGGTGTGTGAGCACCTTCGTCTTGCCGGAACCCGCTCCAGCCAGCAAAAAGCAGCGGTCCTTCCGTACAGTGAACCGCTTCTCGTTGTTCCTTATTTAATTCCGCATCTCTATTCATTTCTACCTCAAATTTTTGAAAAAATATACTGCTTACCGCTAATCCCTGTTCTAATATGCCAAAAATTAAGCCGCCGGAATTGGCATAATTCGAGCTTAAGCCCCTGGTTGCCACCACCACAATATCCTTAAAATGATATAGCTCTTCTACCCGATCTCACAACTATTTTGGCGTATTCTGCCGCTTGACAATGGGAAATCACCAGCCGTCTTTCCGTTACATCGCCGCCTAAGTCCGCAATCATCGCTACCATTTTTTTCAATTGCTTTTTATCCCTCGAGCTTTTTGCAGCAATTCAATTTCACCGTCATTTGCCACCCAAAATCAAATTGATATTCAGCACACTGGCAATTTTGCTTTGCAGCAGGCTTAATCTGCCGGAGCGCTCTAAATTATCCAGCTTTTGCAGGACAAATACCGTTTTTAGCTCACGAATATACCGCTCTACCGTTTCCACAATTCGGTCAAAGGGTAAGCCCTGTTCGATTAACTCTGCCAGCTTAAAGGCAATCGCCACCTGGGTAGAGGAGGCTCCCTTGCTGTCAAATACATGAGATGTTTTTCGCCGGATACTCCTCTAAATAGAGATCCCTTGCTAACATCGCCGAGGCATAGCTGCCGCTCAGCTTAGAGGACAGCGTAATGCAAAACACTTCTTCCTCTCCTTGATAAGCCTGAAGATATGCCTCCGGCGAGGGACAAGCGGATTTAGAGCACAGTTTTCGACGCCGCCTGCTTTTTCAAAAAAAGCATCAACGTCCATCGTGTCGTCATCGACAAAAAAACTCCCCGTTCAGCTCCAAGCTCAACGGAACTAAAGTAATGTTCATTTCTTTTTCATTTTATCCGTAACATCACAGCTACTATCTGCTACAATTTTATATGCCATATATCTTGCTCCTTTTTCAAAGAAGAGTTTGCCTTTGTTCCCCGGCAGCTTTCCTTCGAGCTGCCACTTTTTGCTTAATCTCAATAAAGCGAATATCTCTCATTTAAAAGTTGAGTTCATTATATGTTATTTTGCCACCATTTTCAAGCCTTTTCGCAAAAAGTTCCTATAAAGCATAAAAAAAGCCGTCATCGCCCGAATCATATCTTCCATATCCTGCCAGCCCGCCAGTTCTCTCGCCGAATGCATCGCCAGCATCGCTAAGCCCGTATCGACAATCGGAATCGGTAAGTATCGGCTGATTAAAGAGCCAATCGTCTTTCCGCCCGGAACATCGGCATGATTGACCATTTCTGATAAGGCACCTGTGCCCGCTCACATACCTGCTGCCATGCTGCTGTACTAAATGCCTCTGAGGCATACGCCTTATTTCCGCTTTGTTTTAATCACCAGTCCGCCGTTGATTTTTGGGGCGATTGGTCGGATCGCATTTTTCCGGATACGCCGGATGACAAGCGTGTGCTCCGTCAGCGGAAATAAAGAAAGAACGCAACAGGCAATTCGTCCATGCTGTTTCTTCGATATCTAAGCCCCTGCCGCAGCTTTTTCCAGCAAGAGATTAAAGTTCATCGAATCTGCCCCTTGCCGGCTTAAACTGCCAATTTCTTCATGGTCAACAAATAGTGCAGCGCTGACACCGGTTTGCGGTACTCCGGCAATCAATGCCTGCATTGCGGCATAAACCATTGCCGTATCATCAATTCTGGGGCAGGAAATAAACTCTTCCTCCGCCCCGACAAGGCTCCCTGTTTCCGCACAGTAAACAAACAAATCAAAGTCCAAAAATATCTGCCGGTTTTATTGCCAGCTCCCTCGCCAAAAGGTTGAGCAGATAGTTTTCCTTTTTCCATTTTTTTCTTTTACGGTTGCAATCAGCGGCAGATTTCCTTTTGCGGTTTAATCGCAACGCCTTTATTGACTCTCTATTCATATGAATTGCCAAAGACGGCAAAAGTAACTACCGGCTTTTGTAAATCAACAATTTTAATTTCCGGCAGGAGCGGCTGATTGCTGCGCAGAGCAACGGTACCGGCAATGCTCAGCGGGCGGTCAAACCAGCTATAAAAGATCGGACCGCCATACACTTCGATATTCAGCCGGCGATACCCGTCGTTATCCATTTCCGGTGCGGGCTTGAGCTTTAGTGCCGGATTGTCGGTATGAGCGCCAATCATTCGCAGGGCATCATAATTCCCGCTTGCCGCTGTCCGAAACGCCAATAGCATAGATGGTGAAGTCTGTGTATAATATCCCTTTCCGGCTTTTTAGCGCCAGTTTTCCGCTACCGAAAGCTCGGAAAAACCGGCTTTCTGCAAACGGTTTTTGGTCGCCGAAACGGTACAAACCGCCACTGTCGCCTGTTGCATATATTCAAAAAATCTTGTCCCTTATTCATTATTTCTTTTCTCCTATTTTCTTTAAGTTCGGGTAAAAGCACCGCTGAAATCCAAACCGTTGCTGGAATCGTAAACATCAGTCCGATGCTGCCCGCCATTGCTCTTAATATTTCGGAACTAACTGAATCATAATTAATAATTTCCGTAAAACTAATTTGATAAAACCATAAACAAAATAATTAAATGCACCGAAGTACCGACATACGCTAAAATCAGCGTGTTCGACATGGAACCCATAATATCCCGCCCGATATTCATACCGGATCGGATTAGCTGTTTTGACGGAATCGCCGGATTAAGCTCCCAAATCTCCCAGGGGAAGAGGCAATCGACAGTGCCACGTCCATAACTGCCCCAATCGAGCCGATAATGATGGTACCGAACAAAAAGCCCTTTTATAGTCTAATCCCCGAAAAATGCGGGATATACGCTAAACTGATGGCGGTATCGGCAGCTAAGCCGGTCAGCTTCCCGATTTCTCCAAAAATCACCGCCAATAGCCCCGCAATCAAAACGCCGCTCATCGTACCCTAAAATGGCGACCATTGTTTTTCTTATGCCCTGCCGCTAATCAGCATCAGCGTTATCGTAATCGCCGCCGCCGAAATGAGAATCGATAAAAGTAGCGGCGAAAAAGCCCTTCAAAATCATAGGAATATAAACAAAAATAAGGCCGACCATAATAATCAGCGATATCAGTGCTTTTAGCCCTTGTTTTCGCCCTGATTAACAGCATCATCACTGCAAATAATGCGGTAATAATATAAATCGAGGTATCTCTGACTCTCTCTTCGATTTTGACGGTTTCTATTTTCCATCCGCATTTTCCGTCAGCCGGATTAACACCTGATCGTTTACTTTAAATATATAATTTCCGGCATAATCATTTCAATCGTATGGCGAACCGTCAGCACCTCCGAGCGATGCTTTCCGGTCAAGATTTCCAAAACTAAATGCTGATAGCGAATATCTGCCTCAAGCGGTACATCCCTGCGGATTTCAGCCGTATCATCATACTCAATTGCCCGTACCACTGCCTTAGCAATCGTATAATCTCTTTCCTGCATTTCGGACTCATAAAATCTCCGCAAATCGGTATCATCATTTTTGCTGCAGCACTTATGCCAAATATTCCCCAAAAAGAAACAGCAAAAGCCACACCACTAGCTATGTGTCGTCCGTATTTTTCTCAAATTGCTCTCCTTTATAAAGGCGAGGAAGACCTGACGGTCTTCCCGCATCTTTATTTGCTGTTTTTGTCTGCTCTTTCTATGCTGCCGGAGCCAAAATTACCGCCTCGTTTTTTTGATATCTTTGATGTAATCGACCTTCTTCGGCGTAATTTGTTTTGCCTTTTTAATCGTATCAACAAAAATATCTCGAACCGGAATGTAGGGTTTCATCTACATTTGTTGCATTCGTAAAGTCATAGCTATCGCCGCCGGTATACATAAAGTCATTGATTACCACCCGATAGGTCTTTTTCATATCTAGCGGCGTTCCGTCGGGCAAGGGTAATCTTGGTAATGCGGTGTTCAAACTCTTTGGACGAGTCATATTCCACAATTAGAGCCGGTAAATGCACCGTCCGTTACACTCGGGTTCATAATGCCATGGTCAATCGCTTTCTTAAGATCCTCACCGGTTAAATCCAACACTACCAGATAGTTATCAAACGGCATAATTTCATACAAATCACCCATGGTGATATCGCCTTTTCAAAGTTCTGCGAAGGCTTCCGCCGTTTTTGAATTGCAATCGGAGCACCGGTCTTTTTCGGACATAACATCACATGCCCATCTGCCTAATAAGGTGTTGCCGCCCTTATCTGCCCGATTATGAGTAAATGCCTCGGTTGCCTGACCAAGTACTTCCTTGGTAATCGGTTCCAATTCCTTTTGCAGCTCGGCGTAAAAACTTCTCCGTAGCGCTATCCTTTAAAATCACGTCTTTCATATCCGTGCCTTGATTGAGCTTGAGCTGAGAACAAACTTGCCGTCTTTTTCTCCACACTCATAATACCAATGGTTCTGCCGTAGCAGTATAGCTTTTGCATAATCTCAACACTCGTTGACCTTACCGGAAACCGGCCGGTGGCTGTGTGCCGATAAAATACCGTCTAAGCCCTTAACTTCTGTTGCTAAGGTTACGGCGTTACCTGTGATTTCTTTGCTCTTACTGTCTTGAATAGAATCAATATGCGTTAAAGCAATGATAACATCCGGTTTCCCTCTTTGGCTTTTTTGCCTGCTTTTAAGTAGTCAACCCACTCCTGCGCTGTTTTAACCGGATCTGCAAAGGTATAACCTTCGGTTGCCCTTTATTTACGAGCGATGGCGTATCCGGATGTGCCAGTCCAATCAAAGCAATCTTAATGCCCGCTTTTTCAACGATTAAATACGGTGCTGTCCAAGCTCGCTGTCTTACCGGTTTTCTGATCGATAATATTCGCAGCGATATACTGAAACCACCTTCTTCTGCCCATTTTGAATTCTTTTCTGAACCCCAGTCAAACTCATGAGTTACCCACCGCCGATGCGACAACCTTCATACCTTTTCATCATCGCATTCACCCGGCTTACTGCATGTCAAATTGGACTCTGCCGTTCCTGATAGTTATCGCCACCCGAAAGAACGAACGAATTGGGGTTTTGTGCAAATATTCATTGGCAAAGCCAACCATCTTGCTCATACCTATATTTCTCTTCTTACCCGGTAATTTCCTCTTTAATATTACCATGGAAGTCATTAAAATACAAAAATATCGACACGATTTTCTGCTTGCGCCAATTCCTTTTAAGCCCAGTTCTTTGGCTTTTTCTTTTGGAAACTAAGCCCCGATAAATCAAAAACTGACCTAAGGTTTCGTTTTTCCCTCCTGTTTGCATCGGTGCATTCAAAGCGTTTAATACAATTGCTGCCGCTTCTCTTTTGCTCACCGGTGTTTCGATGTTCGTATCGGCTCGCCACTAAAGCCAAAGTCTTTCGCCAGCTTATCGGCATCGGTCCAGGCTTTCTTGCCGTTATGCTTTAACGCCCGCAACAGGGAAAGTTACAAAATCATGGCGAGTCAGTTTGGCTTGCGGATCGAACTCTTTTTCGCTCTTACCAGTAGTGATGTTTAGAAAGCCCCCAAACCGGCATATCCCTTTAAACCATTGCGGTACATCTTCAAAAGGTATTTAATTTTAACATATTCTTCTTTTTCTGCCTCCGTTTGTGAGTAACCAATGGCTTTTAATACCATGGTCAGACCTTCTGCTCGGGAAAGCTGTGCATCTAACTTTTCCGATGTATTTCCCTCTTTATCCAGAAGGTTCATCTCCTGCAGGCGCTAACTGCATCTTTCTCCGCCGCTCGCACTACTCCCCGGTGCTGACAAGCATAAAATAAGTGCCAGCATCACTGCTACATACTTCCTCATAAAATACCTCCTTAAAATAGCCCTCAAAAATAATTCCGCTATCTCCCTTTGAAACGACGGTTTTTCGTCATCTCCGCTGCTATCCGTTTTCTTCATAAAAACAAACCTCCTGCCGGGTGTCCTGCGAAATTATCTGTGTCATATTTAATTATAGTATAAGTCATTAAGTCAATTGATACTTTGCCAAGACGAAGCTTTCCCGGAAAATCTTGACAAATCAATTTCTGTATGTTATTTTTTAAGCAGATAGAGAACATTTTATTTTTCGGCAATTGCAGACAGAATTTTTCACTTTTTCGGGGTATGGCGCAGCTGGGAGCGCTTGAATGGCATTCAAGAGGCCAGGGGTTCAAGTCCCCTATCTCCATCGCAAAATGTTTCTCAAAGGAGCAGCTCCTTTGCGGAGCGTTTTTATACTCGACATCAGGCATAAGCAGCCATCTGGCTTTGACAATCCGCAAGCTGACTCAACGGAGGTTATTATGGAACGGATTATTACTATCAGCCGGCAATTCGGCGGCGGCGGTCATGAAATCGCCAAACGCCTTTCGAAGCGGCTGGAACTACCTTTTTATGATAAAGATATTTTGCATATCGTGGAAGAAAAACGCATTATTCTGAGGCATATTTATTGGAAAACGAGGAGCAAGTCCTTCGCCACTCAACGGTCCTTTTACGGGAGCGGGCACACTTCTTTTTATCCGCAATTTTCAACCGATAAGGTCTTTTTCTATTAGTCATGTCCTAAAAAGATATCGCCGCCAAAGGTCCCTGTATCATTGTCGGGCGCTGTTCGGATTATGTGTTGCACGAATTTAATCCGCTTAATTTCTTTATTTACGCCTCGATGGAGTCTAAGATTGAGCGCAAGCTGTCGCTCCTCAAGGAAAATAATGAGCCGCTCGTTTCCACCGATGAGATGAAAAAACAAATCCGCTACGTGGATAAGCAGCGAGGCAAAAATATTATGAGTTCTACACCGACCACAAATGGGGACAACCGGCAAATTACCATTTATGCCTAAACACTACGGAGCTTAGCATTGATCAGGGCGGTTGACGTTTTGGCAAACTATATTCATTTGCTCTAACGAAAAGGCGGCAACAAACTTTGAAAATAAAAAAGGAAATCGCTCCCTTTCAGCGAATATATAAGCATACAGTATGGGAACCGATTTTACATAATTTTTGACAAATCAGGAGGTAAATTGTTATGATAAAAATTGTCACAAAAGCTACCGGTGAAGGCAAAAAGCCAGAGCTTAATCGCAATGGCTAACGAAAACTTGAAGGTAACCAAGGGCCACGTCGTTTTTATTGACGGTGACGGCTCACATATGTATGAATTGAAAGCATCAAATCCGCTATATCAGCACTTCTGACTTCCCCTTTGACAATCCTTATGAATTTTTCGGTTTCCTTTACGGAATTCTTTTCTCGTGATAGTGATATCAGTGATGTGTATGTTGACGGCTTGCTGAAATTAGCCAATGTTACCGCCAATGATAATGTAGACAGACTGGCAGAAAAATTAAAAGCTTTGGTTGAAAAAAATCTGGCATTAACCTGACCTTGGGGAATTGGCTGCTCCGCCGAGAAATTGCCGGTGCTTTTTCAGGGATTTGAACGGGCGGAATAAAGCCAAATAAAACACTTATTTATGCTCTGCCTGACCGGCAAGCAAAAACCGACGGTGCGTTTTGCAGTCTAAACTGCAACGCACCGTCGGTTTTTGTTTTAGCGAATGATTTCCCGCCACTCCAAATCGCCCCGCCCAATGCCTTAATCAAAAGCTCGGCAGTCGCCAAATTGGTTGCGACCGGAATGTTATGCATATCGCACATCGACACAATAGTCGAAACATCCGGCTCATGCTGCTGCTTGGTAACCGGATCTCTAAGGAAAATCACCATATCAATTTCATTATGAGAATTCGGGAGCTTAACTGCTGCTCGCCCCCCAAATGCCCTGCCAAATATTTATGCACCGATAAGTTGGTAACGTCCTCAATTAGTCTGCCGGTTGTCCCTGGTACTGTACAATTCATGCTTATGCAAAAATATTGCGATATGCAATGCAGAAGTTTTTGCATCAGCTTCTTCTTGGAATTATGAGCGACTAATCCCTATCCTCATTTTCCACCTCTTTCTTCAATACCTAAACAAAAATACTACCCCTGTAAATAAAAATATAACCTACATTCTCTGTTTTCTACCCGCTAATACGCCTCGAACTCGCCCTTGCGTCGCATCAATTCCGTTGTTCGCTGCATACCGATGTTCAAAACCAAGCCCATGATAATCATATTTCCCACAAAGGAACTGATGCCATAACTAACATACGGCAATGGCAGCTCCCGTATTGGGCAGGATTCCGGTAGTAACACCAATATTGATAAAAAAATCTGTGCCGTCAGCATTCCGACATACCCCATGCCGATAAGCCGTCCGGTCATATCCGGACTATCCTTTCAACAATCAGAAGAATCCGAATCGGTAAGAGAAAAACAGTGCCAATAAAAATAATACAACCAATAAACCCAAACTCCTCGCCGATAATGCTGAAAAATAAAATCCGACCTGGCACCGGTAAGTAATCATACTGATGAAGCTTTCCTTGATATAGCCTTTGCCGGACAGCATTCCCGGAGCCAATTGCCTGCATGGAGTTAATCGTTTGATAATAAATATCCGGAAAGTTTTCCGGATGCAGCATATGCCATTACCCGCCGGTACTGATTGCTACTTAAAAAGGACTTGATCCGGTCGCTGGATATAGCGAAACAGGAAAAAGCCGCCCGGTAAAACCACTGCCAGGACCGCTACAATATAGTTATAGCTGATTTTGGCACCATATATCATCACCGCAAACAAAAACGATAAACACCATGCTGGTTGACAAGTCCGGCTGCTTTCAATACCAGCACAAACGGAACGCAATCAATCCCAAAGAACCGAGAATAATGAGCGGCTGGTTGATTTTTCTTTGAATAAATCAAAATATTTCGCCAGCACAATAATCATAAAGAGCTTGCCGAACTCAGACGGTCTGCATTTGAAAGCCTCCGACACTCAGCCAGCGAGTACCGCCGTACTTCGCCTCACCGAACCGCCACACTGCTAAAAGCAGCCCCAAATTCACTAAGTAAATCAGGGCGAAAGCTTGGCAATAAAATGATAATCGATAAAAGCGGTAATCAAGAGCAGCACCAATCCGGTCGCAAAGCCTCAAAACCTGCCTTTTGACGTAATAGCCCGTACCATATGTCGTCACTACTGATAGCTACCATTCCAATGCCGGCAATCGCAATCACCAGCAATAGACTAAACCAGTCAAAAGCGCTTTTAATTGATATCTTTTTAACATTTTTATTTTCTTACTGTTTAGCGAGGTTTATGGATATTTTTAATCGGAATATTGGCAAATAACGCCGGTACCGGTGAATGCGAAGTATCCGAATCGGTTGTTCCAATCTTAATATCCATTTCTCTTTCATCATAATCCATATTTTTTTAATTACCTGCAAAATATCCGCTCGAATCATCTCCAACAGCTCCGTATTGCAATCTGCCCGATCATGGATTAGAACTCATTTCAGTCTATCCTTGGCAATATCTTTTGAGGTGTCTTTCTTCTTGAAAAAGTCCATTAATCCCATGCCCCACCTCCTAATTTCCTTTTAAAATGCCTTTACAATTCGCTGAAATAAAGCTCTTTGTTCATAAAGGTTCAAATACTCTACTTCTTCACCCATAATTCTTTTGGCAATATTCAAATACGCCCGACCAGCCAAAAGAATTTCTTCAAACTTTAATACAATCGGATCGCCGGTATTGGTAGAGATAACAACATTTTCATCATCCGGTACAACACCAATCAACTCAATTGCCAAAATCTCAATAACGTCATCCACCGACATCATCTCGCCCCGTTTCACCATATCCGGTCGCAGTCGGTTGACAATCAGACGGTTATTTTTAATATCATTGGCTTCCAACAAGCCGATAATCCGGTCAGCATCTCGAATCGCCGAAATCTCCGGTGTCGTAACAATCAGCGCTCTGTCCGCTGCAGCAATCGAGTTCTTAAAGCCTTGCTCAATGCCTGCCGGCGAGTCAATAATAATGTAGTCAAACTCTGTCCGCAGTTCATCGGTTAATTTCTTCATTTGATCGGTACTGACGGCATCTTTATCTCTGGTTTGAGCAGCCGGAAGCAAATACAGATTTTGATTTTTTGTCCCGAATCAATGCTTGCGAAACCCTGCAATTTCCCTCAACTACATCCACAATATTATATACAATTCGGTTTTCCAGACCTAAGACCACATCTAAGTTGCGCAGTCCGATATCGGCATCCACCAGCACCACTTTTTTTGCCGCTTAATGCCAGACCTGAGCTGACATTGGCTGAAGTCGTGGTTTTTCCTACCCCTGCCCTTTCCGGATGTTACTACGATTACTTCACCTCATTTTCTACTCCTTACGCTCTCATAATTCCAGATTTTTACTAAGACCGGGCGACAGTGGTTCGATTGCGATTTGTTCCGCATGAACATAGGCAATCATAGGATCCCCGCTTGCCTCCCCTCGTTTTCAAAACGCCCTGTACACATTGTTAATTCGCAGCAAAGTCGGCCGCATTTCCAAAGGCAAACACAAAAGCATTGGACTTATTCGCCAAGCCGCAGTTAACGACACCCCGAAGCTTGCCCAAAATAATAGCACTGCCGCCGGCATTGACAATCGCTCCGTTATTGACATCGCTCTAAAATCACAATCGCCGTATCAACCGATAGGCTTTGTGACCGGAACGAAGTGTCCCGTTATGAAAGGAAACACTTTTTTTGTGCTGCCTCCAGCAGATGACTCCAGTTCTGTTACCTTTCTTTCAAAAATCGGCGCTTCTTTTTCATCTTGATGCCCGACAGAGAGAATCTCCATTTTGAATTCTGACGAATGACTTCCAAAAAGCTCATGTTTTTCCGTTTCGGATAAGGCTTTGCCGGAAAAGATCCCTAAAATGAACCTTGCTATCGTCAAAATAGCCTTTGGCTTGTGTTAATTTTTGCAGCGCTGCGATCATATCCGACAATCCGGCGGTTTCTTCTATCTGTATAATCAGGCCGTCCTGCGTTCCTTTGATCGAAAACTGCGTCTTTACTCATAAGGATTTTCCCCTCCCTTTCCTAATTTTTTTCCAAAAACATACCTCTTGCTTGTCATATGCCCGCATCGCTGGATAAGCAAGCTTGCCCATCGACTATCGCTACTCCAAGATGAAAGCATGGCTGCTCCCGTGCCCGCACTCAGCATCCGCCGAGATATTCGCAAATCGCCCCGCTCTCTGCGTTCGCTGGGCTTTTTGCTCATCTCTTGCTTGTCATATGCCTGCATCGCTGGGTAAGCAAAGCTTGCCCAGCACCTATCGCTTCTCCAAGATGAAAGCTACGGCTGCTCCGTGCTCCGCACTCCCGCATCCGGCGAGATATTCCTGCAATCGCCCCGCCTCTGCGTTCGCCGGGCTTTTTGCTCATATCTCTTGCTTGTCATATGCCCTGCATCGCTGCGCAAAGCAAGCTTGCCCATCGACGCAGTCGCATGACAAGGCTTTCATCTTACATTATACATAAAAAGAATCTCGTTTGTATAGTGATTTTTCAAAAATCCCAATTTACTCTCTTTGGGATGTCGGTTGGGGTTCCGTATTCTTTTTCCAGTTCATAATAATATGCATAAATATCCCTAGCAACCGCACCGGTGATGCTGGCGGAAGAGATAAGCGGCGTGCTGCCAAAGGGAAGCGTTACAACTACGGCTATTTCCGGATCCGACATCGGTGCCAAAAGAAACATAGACCGAGTGGTCTGCCCGCAAATTGGTCTGTCTGCGCCGTACCGGTTTTGCCGCCGACTTCAATCGGAAAGCCCTGAAAAACTCCACACCCGTTCCGTAAGACGAAAAGTTTACGTCCTTCATGCCTTCATAAACCGCCTGAAAAGTTGATGCCGGAATACCGGTTTCCATCTCCACTTTCGGTACTTGCTTATAGTAAATCTACCGTCCGCCCTCGTTAATCTGGTGAATCAGCGTCAAGTAATAAGTGTCCCGCCGTTGCCGACGGTATTCATATAACGAGGCCAAATGTACCGCTGAATAAGCGTTTTTGCTCTTGCCCCATGGCTGCCGTTGCCGGGTTTGCAATATGGTCCGCCGGATTAAGACTTCCCCGGCGAAATCGGCATCGCTTCCGGCAATTCAATTCCGGATAATGTCGATAACCCGAACATTGCTGTATATTTACGCAGCACTTCATCTCCCGCCGCCGGATCATACGCTCCTTTTTCTGTCGCCAGCCGATAGCCGACTTCATTAAAATAAGAGTTACAGCTAACGCCAATCGCTCGGCGCAGCGGAGATACTGCCATGACTTCCCCCAGTGCTGCAATCCAGCAGCTGATATGGGGGCGTCAACTGGTAAAGACGCCAGTGCAGGTCAGCAAAGTATTTTTGGTAATCACGCCCTCTTGCAAACCGGCAATCGCCGATAACACCTTAAAAGGTCGAGCCGGGCGCTGTTCTGCCCTGTGTCGCTGTCGGATATAGGGGATTGGCTTTGTCTGCCAATAGCTGCTGATAGTAATCATTATCAAAATTGATTGACCAGACGGTTATTATCATAGCTCGGATACATCGCCAGTGCCAAAACCTCGCCGGTGTGAACATCGGTTACTACCGCCGCTCCGGTGCAGGGATCTAACGCCACCTGTGCCGGCATCAGTTTCAGTTCCCCAATCATTTTTCATAAACTCCAGCGGTCCCAGCCGTCCGGCTTTGACCGCTTGCTGCGTGGCGTCATCTACCTCAACCGCTCCCTGCTCGATTAAAGTCAGCGACAATTCCCGATAAGGCAGTAGCTCTTTATCCAGCATTTCCAAAAACAGTTTTTCTCAAAAGTAAAGTTCTCGGAATATTTTTCTATGATTTGCTTTTTGGCTGATTTGTTCATAGTTATACTCCGCCGGAATAAAGCCGTCTTTAAAGTAAAACTCAATAACCCCTTAAAGCTGATTGCCTTTTTTTCAAAGTCCTCGTAGCTGGGTTGTTTTTCTTGTAATCCTTACTTAAAATCCCGTCATGCACTAAGCTTTCCAAATAATAGGCAAAAACTCCTTTAAATCTTCATTGGCAGAAGCATCGGATGCCGCCAGCACCCGCTTGATTTTCTCAACCGTTTCTGCTTATAGCTTTGCGCTGCTTTTTCAGACTCGCCTGATAGATCTGATTTTTCACCGTCGGGCTGTGCCTGCAAAAAGCTTTTGCCAAATCAATCGTATTATTATCCACTAAATTAACATAGGCATCCTTTAGAGCGGCGCCGTCCGGTCCTTATTTTGCCCATGGCGCAGTACCAGCCGAGTCTTGATAATATTTGCCATTTGCCGGACCAAAAATATCCTGCGTTTGAATCTGCAAATCTTTATCGATTGTCAGAAAAAAATATTTTTTTACCGCCTTTGGGCTCCACCGTTGCCAAAACCTTTTTATCCGCCCCAAACTATCTACCTCTACTGTCTGATAGCCCTTGACTCCATGGAGCATTGGCTCCATGCTCTTTTTCAATCTAATCCGCCCCTGCCTGGTCTTCTCTGCCGTAGCCGTATTCTTCGTATTCCTTAAAGGTTTCCTCATTGATGGAGCCAATATAACCAATAATATGCGAAAAAAATATTCTGGATAAAAATACACCCCTGATTATAATCTTCTACAATTTGAAAACCCGGCAGTTTTTCCTCAGTTTTCCTGAAGTTCTGCCAAAGTTTCCGGTTTGATATTACGGGCAATTTTTCGGGAATAAACTTATAAAAACCATTTGCCCAAATTGCATAACGCAGCGACACCAAAATAGAGCCTTTCGGCAGGCAAAAGCTCGCTTAGCCACCGGTTATACGCCGCCTCGTCCGCAAAGGACTTCTTGAACCACCGCACAGATAAGGCGTCCATAGCGTCCACCGCCGAAACATTTTCTTTTTCAAACAAATCCTTTTGAAACCGGCTGATTCTGGTTTCAGCTTAATTCCGGCTTATAGCGATATTCGCCATTTTCGTTCAAAAAGATTGGAAAATCAATATTTAAGTATTCCCCATTGCGCAGCAAAAATTCGGGAAAAAGGTCAGCAAATCCTGCACCTGGCTTTTGGTATATACACCGGTATCATGGGTTACGCTGTACGAGATTTGATTTTCGGTTAAGGGTACGCCGTTGCGGTCATAAATATTGCCCCGCCGCCCGTCAATTGCCACGTCCCGCAGCACCTTTAATTCAAATTCTTCGTCAGATTTCTGACCATTGACCACCTGCATCTGAAAACAGTCGAGCCACCAAAATACTGAACGCAAAGACAATAACAAAAAGTAACACCACCATTCGGTGCGTTACCAGGGAAAGTATATATTTGACAATCTCTCTCATTCCAGTTCACTTTCTTCTGATTTCTTTTCCCATTTCAGGGAATTTCTGATGAATCAGCACAAACAACCGGTAAAAACTGCTCAATCAGTACCGTATAAACCACATCCGGCAAAATAATTCGTCCCAAAAAAATATAGCAAATCCAAATCGCCCCTGGAACAAATAACCGATAATATAAATGCATAAATTATAGCTCATATCCGCTAAACCGATAATCAGCAAGGGAAACATAAAGTTTTCCTTGGAAAATACATAATAGCTTTTCCCTGTCAATAACCCCATACAGGCATATAGAAAAAGTTCAGCCCTCAACGAACGCCCGAAAAAGATATCCAGCAGCAGCCCCAAAGACGCTCCAAACGCCAGTCCATAATATTCCCCTCGCAAAAAAGCAATCAAAGTAACCGACACAATAATAAAGTTCGGCTAATCCCATTGATTGCAATCCAGGTAAAGACCGTCGTCTGCAAGAAATAAATCAGCAATATCAAAAAGCGATAATTCCGGCTCTCTTCATTTTGCTTTCTCCGCTTCCGCCGTTTCGCCGATGATGACCAGCACTTCTTCTAAATGCTTAAAAATCAACTGCCGGCTCTAAAACAGCGGTTTTTGATAATTTATTGGGATTGACATTGATATCTTTGACCGTTCCGATTAAAATACCCGGCGGGTAAATCTTGCCCAAATGCGAAGTAACAATCTCATCGCCAATAATCAAATGGGTATCTTCCGCCATTTGTTCAATCAGCGCTCATACCCTCTTCTCCCAATTTCTTATTTCCCGAAACGGTACACAAATCCGAAGTTCTAAGAATCTTGGCACTGACGCTGATAGCTCATCAAGTGATATAACCGTCGAATCCTGCTCCCGCACCTGAATGATTTTACCAACCAAACCATTGCCGGCAGTTACTGCCATATCCACTTTCATGCCCTGAGCCGATCCTTATCAATGATAAAGGTTTCATACCAGTTGCCCGGATTTTTTCCAATCACTCGGGCACCGGTTTTGGGGTAATCGGCATAGCGTTTATCCATCTGATACAAAGCTCTTAGCCGGTCCAGTTCATTTTTTTCCTGTTCCAGCAGCTTTTTCATAGCGAAGAGTATCTATTTCTTTCTTTAGCCGTTCGTTTTCCGCCTCTAACTCTTTTGGCATCCTTTGCCTTTTCCCATGTTCGGTGAATCCCCTGCAACAGATTCGCCCCGGCTTTTTGCACCGGTGTCAATACAAAAGACGCTACCCGTCCAAAAAATCCGGAATTGCTGCTGGTTAAAAAGCTCATCACCAGCGCCAATATCCCCAACACAATGATTATATTTTTTTGACCTTTTTCGGCTCTTTCATTTTCTATCCTCTACTTCACTTCCCTGACCGCTTCGCCCTTTTTGAGTGCGTCAAATGCCTACTCAGGGAAAAACATCGCTTTTAGTATAAACTCCGTTGTTTTAAACTGACAAACTGATGCCTGCCGATAATAATATGATCTAATAAAGTAATATCCATAAGTCTGGCAGCATCATAGCACCGTTTGGTAATCAGTACATCTTCCTCGGACGGCTCCGGATCGCCGCTCGGATGATTGTGCATAAAAATCAGCGACACCGCCGAGTTTTTCAGGGGCATACTCCAGTACCTCTCGGGGACTAATCAGCGAGCGATTGACCGTTCCGACAAATAAGTTCCGATCGGCAGTAATTTCATTTTTGGTATTTGGTAAAATCACCTTAAAATGCTCCTGCCCCAGCTCACACATTTCTTCCATATAATATTCCGCTACTTCTTTGGGGCTGCCGATACGATAATAGACTTTTTCCTTTTTCTTTGCTATAGCGTTTGGCAATCTCCATTACCGCCTTTAGCGCACTGACTTAACTGCGCCTATTCCTTTGATATTTTTGCAGCTCCGTCAAGGTTCGTCTTCCGACTCCCCGAAAGCCCGCACCGTCTTGCAACAACTCTCTTGCCAAATCCAGTGGTGATTTTTCCCTCGTACCGGTTCGCAGCAAAATTGCTAACAGCTCCACATCGGTCAGGTTTTCCGCTCCCTGGCGAACCAGTTTTTTTCATACGGCATCTCACATGCCAATAAGTTCACTCATATTTTTCCCTCGTTTGAAAGCTCTAAGCCTAAAAGAGCCAGAACAAGCTGTCTGAAATTAGTTCCTGCTAATCAAGGAAATAAAAAGAAATAGATATGCCTAAAAATATTGTAGCATACCTATTTCCAAAAACAATATGAATTCGTTTTTTATCAGCGAGTTATCTTGCCTTTCATTTTCTATCTAATCCGCCAAAACAAAACTGTCCGTATTGGTCTGCTATTCTTTTTCTGTCGCACCTGCTACAACTCGTCAAGGACTTTTTAATCAAAATCAGCTTTTATAGTGATGAAGTGTTCTTCTTAATTTTTAGCTCCGCCTGTAAAAAGCTCTTTAATACGCAAAAAGCAGCAGCTCCCCGTCCTGATATTCTCCCAAAAAAGATTTCGAATAACTTTCAAATCCTTTCTTTGCAAGCTCTCCCATAAGCCATTCCTCGTCCTTACCGATAATTTCTAAAAATATCCGGGCGAAGCTGCCCATCCGTAATGAGCGGGAACTTCGGGTTTTTCTCTCCATAGTTCGTAATAATGAATTGACCGTTTTGCTCCACCACAACTCGTTTTACTTTCTTAATTGAATAAATATTTGCCGTTCCGCAGGCGAAATGCCACGTCATGTGCCGTCAAACCGGCTTTTCCGACAATTTTCAATATCAATTTTACCATCATGGATAATCGTCAGCGCCTCGCCGTCCAATAGCTGCTTTGCCTTGATATTATGCGTCTTAACCCACTGAAGGGATAAAAACTAATAGCAGCCAAATCAATAAAATAACCAAATATTGCAAAAATACTGATTGCCGGATTATAAATCACACCACCGATAATACCGCCCAAAAACATAATTTTTGAATCTGGTCACTGGCTGATTTGGGCGCTAAATTCCCTTTGCCGCTTAAATTGACAGCCAAAATCATCGCTAAAAACCAACCAGCGAGCTTTGCTGCCACTAAAAAAATGCATTCATGCTCTTTTCCTTCCTTAAAAGTCAAATGATCTTCCATCTGCTTTTTTCTAATTCCCTACTCATAAAAATCCGCAACATCAAAAAAATATTTCATTTTTAAATCAACTCCCGCTTTTCCATATTCGATGGAAGTAAGCAGATTGCTCGCCTACGCAAAAAATGCATACTGCTTTTCTTAGGGGAAAGCGAAATAAAGGAATCAATTCTTTTTCGGCCGAAACTGGTTCAGCCGCAAAGCGTTCGTTACGACAAATACGCTGGAAAAACTCATCGCCGCTGCTCCAAGCATCGGGCTAAGCAAAATCCCCCAGTGATAGAAAAGCCCCGCCGCCACCGGAATCCCAATCACATTGTAAAAATGCCCAAAAACAGGTTCATCTTAATATTGCGCAAAGTTGCTCCCGACAGCTCATACGCCGTCAAAGCATCCGCTAAGTCGCTCCTCATCAGCACGATATCTGCCGACTCAATCGCTACGTCTGTTCCCGCTCCGATTGCTATCCCGACATCTGCTCTGGCTAATGCCGGAGCGTCATTTATCCGTCGCCAACCATCGCCACTCGCTCGCCTGCTGCCATTAGCTTCCTGATTTCATTGTCCTTATCCTGCGGCAATACTTCGGCAATCACCGTCCCGCTCCCACGTTTTTCGGACAGCCTCTGCCGTTTCCTTGTTATCGCCGGTTAGCATCACGATCTCAATTCCTGCCGCCTGTAAGCCGCTAATTGCCGCCTTGCTGCTTTCTTTTGGCAAATCCGCTACGGCAATCATACCCAACATTCCGTCTTTTTCCAGCAAAATAAAGCGGGGTCTTTGCCTTCTGCCGCATACTGATCGGCGACTTTTTTTCCCTGTCTGCCGGCTCTCATCAGTAGCTAAACCCTGCTCCCGCATCAGCCGTTCATTTCCGGCAAAATACGTTTGCCCGTCAATAGTCGCTTTTACCCCAAGACCGGATAATGCCTGAAACTCTGTTGCTGCCGGTGCTTTTATTCCCCGCTTCGCTGCCTCCTGCAAAATAGCCAGTGCCAAAGGATGCTCGGATTTTTCTTCCAAAGCGGCGGCAATCGCTAACAGCTGCTCCGGGGGAACCGGCAAAAGGCTTTGATATCCGTTACTACCGGCTTTCCCTCGGTAATTGTGCCGGTTTTATCCAGTGCCATTACCTTGATATGGCAAAGATTTTCCAATGCCTCGGCGTTTTTATATAAAAATCCCGTGTTTTTGCACCGACACCCGTACCGACCATAATTGCCACCGGTGTAGCCAGTCCCAAAGCACAAGGACGGAAATCACCAGCACCGAAATCGCCCGCACCAAAGCAAACTCAAAGCTTTGTCCGGCTATCAGCCAGCCTGCCAGCGTCAGCAATGCCAATCCATCACCACCGGTACGAATACGCCGGCAATTTTATCGGCTAATTTGGCAATCGGAGCTTTTGAGCTGCCTGCCTCCTCCACCAAAGCGATAATTTTGGCTAACGCCGTATCTTCTCCAGTTTTTGTTACCTTCATGGTAAAATATCCGCTGGTATTGAGTGTTGCTCCGGTTACTGTATCCCGCTCCGCTTTTTCAACCGGCATACTCTCCCCGTCAGTGCCGACTCATCTACCGCCGATATTCCTTCTAACACAACACCGTCTAACGGCACCCGGCTGCCCGGCTTAACCGCCAAGATATCACCGACTGCGACCTCTTCCAGCAGAACCTCTTGCTCCTTGTCGCCGCTTAAGCGAATGGCTGTTTTCGGTGCCAGATTCATCAGCGCCGCCATTGCTGCCTTGGTTTTCCCTTTGCTGATGCTTTCAAGCTTTTTTTCCCAGCGTGATTAAGGTTAAAAATCATCGCCGCACTTTCAAAATAAAGGTCATGCAAATATTGATGGGCTACGTCTAAGTGTCCGTTGCCAATGCCGTAGCTAATCCGGTACAAAGCAAAGATACCGTAAATTAGGGCTGCCGACGAGCCGAGTGCCACTAAAGCTATCCATATTGGGTGCCAGATGCACAGTCCCTTAAAAGCCATTGGTATAATATTTTTATTCAAAAGTATAATTGGTAGCGTCAGTAGCGGCTGCGTCAGGGGTAAAAAGCAACGCCATTTTCTACGCCGCTTAAAAACGCCGGCAAAGGTGCTCCCACCATATGTCCCATGCTTTAGGGTACATCAGCGGCAGCGAAATAAAAACAGATCCCCACAGCCGATGTCGCATTTCCTTTTGTTCGGCTGCCTGACTCTCTTTTGCTTTTTTTCTCAGCAGTACTTTCCTTGGGCTTTTCCGGTACAATCGGACAAGCTCCGTAGCCGATTTTTTTCTACTGCAGCTACAATCTGCTGTGCACTGACCTTGCCGTCCTCATATTCTACCTGCATATTATTTGCCAACAAATTAACTTCAACCGCTGTCACGCCGTCCATCTTGCGAACAGTTCGCTCAATCGCCGCCGAACAAGCCGAACAGCTCATTCCAGTAATATCAAACTTTTCTTTCTTCATTTTATCTCGTCCTATCTAATAAAACCATGGGCTTCCTACCCAAATTAAAAACGGCAGAGCCATTCCCGCCGTCCTATCCTTCGTTTTTGGCTGTTTTACGGCTTATCGGTACATTGGCAGTCCTATCCGTAAACTAATTTCAGCCATAAAACCGATGTTTTTATAGCGATCTCTTTCCACATTCTACCTGTTTTTATTATAAAACCAACCGGTTTGTCAATCGGTTTCCCCTTTCGGTAACCTTTTTCCCGGTCGGCTTTCTTATTTTCCGTTTTATTCTCCTGCCTTAAAGCAGACGTTTTTATACTCTAAACTTCGACATCATTTCCGTCAGCTCCTGTGCCATTTCTGCCAAATGCGTGCTGGCTGCCGAAATATCCGTAGACGAGTCTACTTGCTGCTGGAGCGAAGCATTGACTTCCTGTGCCGAGGCGGCATTTTGCTCAGATAATGCAGATAAGTCCTCAATAATCTCGGACAGATTTTCTCTCGTCCCGGCTAATTTTTTTCCCCTGCCTGATTCAAATTGTCAACGGTCCGCCGGTTCTTATCCAGCTCCGCCGAAATCACATCAAACTGCTGCTTGGTATGCTCGACTTTTTCGGATTGCTGTGCCATGATGCTGCCAACCTGCCCCATAATATTAACCGCCTCGCCGGTTTTTAGCGGTCAGATCAGCAACAATCCCTTAATCTCTTCGGTAAAGGTATTGGACTGCTCTGCCAGCTTCCGGATTTCATCGGCAACGACGGCAAAGCCCTTGCCGGCTTCCCCTACTCGGGCAGCCTCAATAGCTGCATTTAGCGCCAATAAGTTCGTTTGCTCGGCAATCGACTTAATCATATCGCTGGCGGACTCAATCTGAATAGCGCTGGTATTGGTATTTTCAATCACTTCATGAACATTGCCCGCCGCCTGCTCGGACTGCCTTGTAACTTCAACTAATTCGGCAACCGCAATCCTGCCGTTTTCATTTGCCCGAAATACCTCTTGAGTAATGGCATTTAAGTCCTCAACCACTTGCGTATTTTTCCTTCAAAGCACCCCTGCATCGTATCCATAACTTCGGCACTTCTTTGCATATCTTCTGCCTGCGAGGATGCCCTTGCGAAATATCTTCAAAAGCTCTGGCGATATTATCAACTGAGTGCGATGCCTGTTCACTGGTTGCACTAAGCTCCTGGGATGCTGCCGAAACCCGAGCGGCAATATCATTGGCACCGGTCATCGCCTCTCGAACCGCTCTTTTTACCTGAAGAATCGCTTTTGATATCCTGCCAATCTCATTTTTTTATTTTTTTGGAATAATGCAGCAGCCCGATTTCTCATTATAGGAAAAAAATCATACTCTGCCATCCCCTGAATTTCATCGCTTATCTGCCCAATCGGACGAACAACGGAACTAGCAATCACATAAATAACAATCCCCACAATCACAACCGAAACCGCCCCAATAATCAGCATAAAGATTGCTAAGGCAATCGAGGACTCCAACACCTCTACTCGGCACTCGTACAACCAGCACCCAGTCAGTACGGGCAATTTTTGCGAGGTAAAAAGTATTGCGTGTCCTGAAAGCGATACTCAAAGTTCTGCCCGACATTGCTCAGAATTTATTTCTCGCCCAGAGCCTTTAAGCTACCGTTTTCCACCTCATAAAAGCTATCCCCGACTTGGTATTTTTTTGTGCTACAAAATAGCCTTCCCGATTGATAATATCGGCTTCGCCGGTTTTATTAATCTGCACTGCATTGATTAGTTCGTTAATATCGCTTAATACAATATCCACCGCCAAAACGCCAATTCTTTCATTATTCGAATAGATTTCGGTACTAAAGGTTACTACCGCATCGTTCGTTGCAATATCAAAAATACGGATCGGAGATGACAATCTCGTTTTTTTATTTAAAAGCCTCCAGATACCATGGTCTTTTTCTGGCATCAAAACTGGCATCCGGCTTTCCAGCCCTCGCCGTCAAATAATGACCGTCTTCAAATCCCATGTAAAAGGAGCGAGCAACCGCCACTTTTTTTCAGTCAAGTGCATTAGCGTTGCCTCTAAATCCCGATCGCTTGAGATTTCTCTTTCTATATCCTGTTTTAAGATTTTCCAGATACGCTATTTCCGTTGCCAGAATGGTTTCTACCTTTGACGCATATTTGTCTGCCTCTACCTGCAAATTTCTTGCATTTTCTTCCAGTAACAATCCCTTGAATAACGATACGACACGAATGCCATGATAATTACGGTCAATAGTACCGGTAGTCCGATAAATACCAGCATCCTTGCTTTTAATTTCATTTCTTTCTCCTTATTCGACTGCACCAATCCATGTTTTTCGGCTTATTTCCTGCCCCTTGCTCACGGATTCGTGCGTAAGATATGCTGTTGATTTTACTCTCCATAATCTTTATCGGTTTTTGCCGTCAATTCTTTACTTCCTTTTTTCCATCCCTTTTTGATGGGAATTTATTTTTTTAGCCGTAAATAGTCCTTGTTTGCCGCTATGAAAAGGAAATATCATTCCTTCCGGCGGCACGGCATTATATTTTTTTATAAAAATAGCATTTTTTTGCTATGTTTCTGTTTTTCTCTGCTTTTTCCTTTACCAAAAGCCGCTCCGATTCCGGTTTGCGAAAAATATGGATTTCTCCATTGTCATACCTCAGAATGAAGCAAGCCAAAAAGCCCCCTGCTGCCATTTTTCTTCAAAGCTGCTGTCATCGTCTTTTTATTGTCTTGCACAAAACCGCTTGAACTTTTAGGCGGCTTGTCATATAATAATAGGAAGAAGATTTTCCCTTATCAAAAATCAGCTCGCTGTTTTTCGGGCGAATGATACGGATATTCCCTTACGAAGAAAGGATAAAGTTACGATGTTGCATCAATATGGTTATTATAAAGTTGCTGCTGCCGTACCGACAATCAAAGTCGGCGATGTGCGGCATAATCAAGCCGAAATTCTCCGGCTAATCCATCAAGCGAGCGAAAAAACCGCTCTCTCTGCTGGCATTTCCCGAGCTATGCCTAACCGGCGCTACCTGCGGTCAGCTTTTTGCCAAACCCTATTGCAGGACGCCTGTCATACGGCATTAGCGGAAATTGCCGCCGCTACGAAGGAGCTGCCTTTTCCGGTCATTCTGGGAAGTCCGGTTGCTTATCAGAGAAATTTATTTAATTGCGCCGTTGTGCTAAGTGGCGGTACGATTTGCGGCATTATCCCCAAGCAGATATTGAGTGCAGAAGAAAAGCCGGTATTTTCGTGCTTTTTTTCTTATGATTTTCCGGCGTTTAGCGAGACTTTGCTTAATGGCTGTTCCGTGCCGTTCGGGACGTCTTTCCTCTTTTCTCCGGAAAATGGTCGTGATTTTTTTGCTTTGCGGTTGAAATGGGGAGCGATTATCAAAGCAGCCTATCGCCGTCCGCCACTATCTTTGATACGCCGGTAACGTTAATTGTTAATCCGGCGGCTCTTCCTGCCAAAAATCGGGCTTTTGCAGCATACAAAGGAAAGGCTGATATCTACTTCCCGCAGCAAGCATTTGGCTTATTTGCATATTGGCAGCAGTCTCGGCGAGTCCAGTACGCATTATGCTTTTGCCGGACAAGCCTATCTGGCAGAAAACGGTAAAATCACCGCTCAGAGCACCCCCTATTCCCAAGAAAGCCAGCTTATTACCGGTTTGATTGATGCTGAAAAAGCTTTCTTTTTGAAACGTTCGAAGCCGGTGCAGGGTATGCCGCCCTATCGGCTGCCACCGGTTTTTCGCCTTATCAAAGGATTTCCTGCTATGCAAAGCCGGAAAGCAGCGAACAGCCGCTCCTTTTCGGTTTTGCCCGTTTTCCCTTTGTGCCGGATAACGCCGAACAGCTGGAGCAAAATTGCCAAGAAGTGATAGATATTACGGTTTCGGCTTGTATTCAGCGTTTTCGTCATGTAAAAACCGCACCGCTGTCATTGGCATTTCCGGCGGGTTGGACTCTACTTTAGCACTGCTGTTTTTTTAGCCGAGGGCATATCGGCGCATGGAAAAAGCCGCTAACCGATATCATTGGCGTGCGTATGCCGGGCTTTGGCACGAGCGATCAAACCTACGAAAACTCCTGCCGGCTCATGCAAAGGCTGGGCATTACCCAGCGGGAAATCAGCATCAAAGCGGCTGTCCTTCAGCATTTACAGGATATTGAGCATCCGGCGGAGCAGCGGGATACCACCTATGAAAAATGCACAGGCTCGGGAGCGCACCCAGATTTTTGATGGATATTGCGAACCAGACCGGAGGTCTGGTCATCGGAACGGGCGATTTATCGGAGCTGGCACTGGGTTTTTGTACCTATAACGGCGATCATATGAGCATGTATTCGCTCAACGCCTCTGTCCCCAAAAACCTTAATCCCCTATGTGATTCGCTCTTTGGGACGCAGAAGTGCCGATTCGGACTTACGGACAGTCTTAGAGCGGATTATCGACACCCCCATTAGCCCGGAGCTTTTGCCGCCGACTGCCAATCAGCAAATCTTGCAAAAAACGGAAGAATTGATTGGTCCTTATGCCCTACATGATTTCTTCTTATACTATATGATTAAGTATGGCTTTTCACCGAAAAATTCGGGCATTGGCAGAAGCCGCATTTGCCGGTGATTTTTTTCTCCGGAAATCATTGATAAATGGCTAAAGGTTTTTATCAACGTTTCTTTTGCCCAGCAGTTTAAGCGTAACTGTCTGCCGGACGGTCCGTCGGTCAGCGATGTTTCACTATCCGCTGCTTTTGTTATGCCAAGCGATGCCAGTGCCGCCCTATGGTTGGCTGATTTAGAGGACATCCCTATGAGAAAAATCAAACGTTTCGTTGACAGCTTCCACTACGCTATTTCCGGCATTTTAATCGCCTTTCGAGAGGAGCGAAACTTTAAAATTCATACGATTTTAGCCATTTGCGCTATCGGTATGGCAACCTTTTTATCCTGCAGTCCCTACGGAATGGATGATTATTTTGCTATGCATTGGCGTTGTGATGTCGGCTGAGTACTCTAATACGGCGTTGGAAAATACAATGGACTGGTTAGACCCCCAGTACAATAAATATGTAAAAAGAGTAAAGGATTTGGCGGCAGGTGCTGTCCTTGTTATTTCTCTGGCTGTCGCCATCATCGGTCTTTTGATTTTGCCAAAATTATTCGTGCTTTTTTCGGCTTAGCCGCTCTTTTTAGAAAACACAAGCCCTTTTGCCGGAAATACTTTACTTTCCGGCAAAAGGGCTGTTTCTTTTGAGACCATTACGGTTTTATACAGCTTGTTTCGGCTGTTCTCTTTGAAAAATACTATTTTCTACCGGAAAATTTTTCCCCTCCGGCAAAAGGGCTGTTTCTTCCCTTACTTTGCTCCTGATATTTTTGTCAATTTCCGCCGCTGCTTTTTGCCCGCACCCATCGCTAAGATAACGGTTGCTGCACCGGTTACCACATCGCCGCCGGCATAGACATTTTCCATACTGGTCATGCGGCTCTCCTCATCAATCACAAGGCGCGCATGGCGGTTGGTGGCAATCTCCGGTTCCGCCCTGCTTAATAATCGGGTTGGGCGTTTGCCCAATAGCTATAACCACACTATCGGCTGGTATGATTTCTTCTGAACCGGCAACCTCAACCGGAGAACGTCTCCGCTGCTATCCGGTTCACCCAGCTCCATATGGATAATCTCTATACCGGTAACTCGCCCATCTTCGCCCAAAAATCCGCACCGGATTCGCTAACAGCCGAAAGTCAATCCCTCTTCTTTGGCATGATGCACTTCTTCTAATCGGGCAGGAGCTCCTGCTCCGACCGCCGATAGACAATCGACACCTGTCCTGCTCCGAGCCGCTTGGCGGTTCTGGCAGCGTCCATGGCAACATTCCCGCCCCCGATGACTGCTACCTTATCGCCGGTCTTAATCGGCGTTCCGATGGCATTTTTCTGATAGGCTTTCATCAGATTGACTCTGGTTAAGAACTCATTGGCAGAATATACGCCATTTGAGGACTCGCCCGGAATATTCATAAACCTTGGCAGTCCCGCCCTGCTCCCGATAAACACCGCTCGGTATCCCTCGGCAACAAATCCTCAAACAAAATGGACTGGCCGACAATAACATTTTTATGCACCGTTACTCCCAGCTCCAGCACCTGATCAATTTCGGCTTTGACTAATGCTTTTGGCAAGCGAAACTCCGGAATCCCGTAAACCAACACCCCGCCCAGCTCATGCAGCGCTTCAAAAAAATCGTTACCTCATACCCCCGCTGAGCCAGCTCATTGGCACAGGTAATTCCCGCAGGTCCTGAACCCACTACCGCTACCTTGATGCCGTTTTTCACCGGCTGCTTTATATGGATTAAATTATTTTCCCGAACATAATCCGCTACAAACCGCTCCAAACGGCCAATCGCTACCGGTTCGCCATTTTTTTCCCCGAACACAAACCTGCTCGCATTGATTTTCCTGCGGACAAACTCGGCCGGTAATCCCTCGGCAAACGGTTTTGCGTGGCAATCACGTCATACGCCCGCAAAAACATCGCCGGCTGCCAGTGCCTCAATAAACTCCGGAATTGGCACATTTACCGGACAACCTCCCACGCAAGGCTTATGCTTACAGTTTAGCAGCGCTGCGCCTCTTCCTTTGCCATTTCTAAGGTATATCCCTAAGGTTGCCTCGGCAAAGTTTTTGGTTACTAGATTTCCGGTGCCTGTTCCGGCATCGCTACCTTGGTTTTGGCTCTATTTAGCATTTTTTTCCCTCCAACCTGCATTTATGTTCTTCTTCCTTAAAAAGCCCTGTCTTTGCATCAACTCATCAAACTCAACCAAAAAGCCGTCAAAATCCGGTCCGTCCACGCAAGAAAAACTTCGTCTGACCGTCAACCTTAACCCGACAGCAGCCGCACATACCGGTTCCGTCAATCATAATCGGATTAAGCGACACCGAAGTCGGCAGTCCAATCGGCTTTTGTTACTTCAACCACTGCTCGCATCATAATGACAGGACCAATGGCAATCACTTCATCATACTTTATCCCTTGACTTAATAAGTCTTTAAGCATATCGGTAACAAAGCCGGTTTGCCCCGCCGATCCGTCATTGGTAACCAGATAAACATGATCGGCAAACTCGGCAAAAATCCTGTTCCAGCAAAAAGCAGCTCTTTTCGTTCTCGCCCCGATAATAACATCAACGGCAACTCCCTGTTTTTAGCTCCCGCAGCTGCGGATAAAGGGGCGCCGCCCCACGCCGCCGGCAATTCCAAGCACTCTATTTTTTTGGCATGCGAAACGGCGGGCTGTCCCATAGGTCCTGCCACTTCCTGAATAAAAATCTCCTGCCGAAAGCTTTGCCAACTCCTGCGTTGATCTCACCGACAACCTGATAAATCAAAGTAATACTGCCAGTTTCTGGATTAGCGTCCACAATCGTCAGCGGCACTCGCTCCCCCGTCCTTTTTGGGGAATGACAATCACAAACTGCCCCGGCCGGCAGCGAGCAGCTACAAATGGTGCCTCCACCTGAATTTTCGTCTACCAATTCACTTTTCTTTTGCTTTTGCTGTACTTTCTATACATAATCGCTCCTTTAATCGCTCTATTTTCCTTATCAACCTCTGTTATTTCATAGGGTACTCCCATATTCTCATTTCATTCCAGTAAGTATATCACAACCTTTCCCATAAGAAAAGCTTAATTTTTGAAACCTTTCAACCCATAAAAATAGCCGAAAGCAGATATTTTTAAGAGATTAAAATTGAAATAGGTTAAGATACCTACCTATAAAATCGCATTCCTTTCTGCCGATTTTCTGCCGTTTGAAGAAAAAACGCTTATCAAAAAGGGGAGAACAAATTTCTTGTAATCTGTTTTTAATTGAAAACTGCTGTTTCATCTGGTAAAAATAAAGGTGGACGGCTGTTTTTACTGCCTGACCAACGGAAACGGAGATTGTTATGCATCGCTTATTTTTAGATTTTACCTTTAATTTTTTTCAGTCCTAACCATTATCAAGCTGATTTTATCTTCTGTCGTTATTTTTTTCTGGAAAGCAAAAAGCCGACCTCTGCTCTGGCTTGGCTTTTTCTTCTTAAATCTTTTTTTCCCGTCGTCGGTTTTTTTATGCTATCTTTTGCTGTCGGAAAATATTGCTCGCCGGAAGATTTTTCCTATACTTCTCATGAAATGGACATTTTTAACCGAATTTCTAACCAGCCAGTACCGTGATTTCAAAGTGGGAGCCTTTCCTTTTTCTGATAAAAGCACCGAACGGTACCGAGAGATGATTTTATTCCATAACCGGCTCAGTGAAGCGTTTTATTCCCAAAATAACCGGATTGAATTTTTTTGACGGGCAAAGCAAATTTGACCATTTGTTTGCCGATATCAAAAACGCTCAGCATCACATTCACTTGCTGTATTTTATTGTAAAATCCGATTCTATCAGCCGGCAGCTGATTGATTTGCTTTGCCAAAAAGCAGCAGAAGGCGTGGAAGTTCGTTTCCTGATTGACCATATCGGAGCAAGAGAGCTGTCCGGTCAGCTGATTCGGCAAATGCGGGCAGCGGGCGTAAGGCTCAGCTTTTTCTTTCCGTCTAAGTTAAAAATACATCAATTTCAAAGCTAACTACCGCAATCACCGCAAAAATCGTTAGTATTGACGGTGATATCGGATATCTGGGCGGTATGAATGTGGGCGATGAATATATTTTCTTCCAAACGCTTTTGGCAAATGGCGGGATACGCATATGCGAATTTGCGGCGATGCCGTTATCGCTTTGCAAATGCGCTTTATCCTGGATTGGCGTGCAGCCAGCAAAGAGTATATTTTTGATTGACGAAAAAAATACATTCACTTGGCAAGCTCCGGGGAAGAAGTCGGTATGCAGATTGTCAGCTCCGGGCCCGATGATATCAACGACCAGATTAAGCAGGGTTACTTAAAAAAATCATCAATGAGGCAAAAGAGTATATTTATATTCAAACGCCGTATTTTATACCGGATTCCAGTATTGTGGACGCCCTAAATATTGCTGCCGTTTCCGGCGTTGATGTGCGGATTATGATTCCCGACCGCCCCGACCACCCCTTTGTCTACACTGCCACCAAATCCTACTGTATGGATATGCTCGACTATGGCGTGAAAGTGTATGCCTATCTATGGCGGTTTTTGCATGATTAAGTCGATTGTCAGCGATAACGCCATTGCCTCGGTCGGTACTTGCAATTTTGATATTCGCAGCTTTCGCTTAAACTTTGAAATCAATGCTTTTATTTATAACAGAGATGTTGCTCTTACGCTGCGGCGCCAGTATGAACAGGATATGGATCACTCTACCGAGATTCGGATAGAGGATGTAAAAAAGCGCAGTTATTTTTCCTGCTTTCATTCAGCGATTGCTCGCTTATTCAGTCCGGTGCTTTAATCTTGCCGGAGAATATCCGAAACCAGAAACTGTAAACTCACCGGCGTTAGTGCTTATTATAATGGGAAGAAACTATGATTGAAAAACGAAAAATGACAGATTTAGCCGCCCGTTATCCGGACATTGCCTTGCCGGCACTTCGCTATCCGGCACAAAAATCCTTTGCTGATCGATATCGAAACTACCGGTTTTTTTCTCCGCAAAATAGCATGATTTATGCTATCGGCTGTATTTATCAAGAAAACGATGTGTTTTATTTTCACCAGCTTTTTGCCGAGCGAATGTACGAAGAAGATCAGCTTTTAATTGCACTGGAGGTGCTGATTCAAAAGCCATGGCATTGACTTACTGGTTCATTTTAACGGCAAAAACTTTGATATTCCCTTTTTATTGGGACGCTATTTTTCATGCCTGCCTGCCGACCAGCCTAAAGGAGCTGCCGCAGCTTGATTTTTTTATTTGAATGGAAAAAAATGCAAGCCTTATTTTGATTTACCCAATGCAAAGCTCAAGACCATCGAAAAAGCCGTCCGCCTGCAGCGCTGCGATGACAAAAACGGCGGTGAGCTGATTGCCGTTTATAGCCGGTATTTGCAGGGCGCAGCGGAGCTTTTGCCCTATGCTGCTGCTCCATAACGAAGATGATTTATTAGCGACCTTTTTACTGGGGCATTTCTTGCCTTTTTGGAAACGCCCCAGCTGGAGCATTTCCTCTTTCCTTACTTTGATTCCTTTCCAGCCGTAGAAAAGCTTACACAGGTTGAGCCTCTGACCTTTTTACAATCCGGCTTGGCAAGACTACATCAACCGCTCCTTTGATAGCCGCTATTTTTCTCCGCTGATGGCAGAGAGCTTTCTTCGCCGCTATCCGGTGCAGCCGGCGGTGCTTTTATCATTTTTACCCGATCCGGAAAGCTATTACTATCTGCCACAAGAAGATACTGCGGTGCATAGCGAGCGTTGCGCAGTTTGTCGAGCCGGCGTTTCGGCGCAAGGCAACCAAAAACTGCCTATCTGAAAAGAGCGGATACCTTTTTGGAATTGCCGCCGGCTGCTCTGCCGTTTTTTTATCCGCCGAGCCGCTGTTTCAAACCGGCTATGCCGATAAAAAGATATCTCCCCTTTATCGGCATTTGCCAAGTATTATCCTACTTTCCATCAAAAAGGGAAACCAGTAACGGTTTCCTTTTTTGTGGTCTTAATCCATGCGAAACGCACCTCAAGCGGTTATGCCTGGAACGTGGAATCGCCCTGTTTTTATAAAAGAAAGTCTGCTCCGAGCTGAAGTTAAACTTCTGATAGCCAATAATCTGCTCGGTGCTGCCGACAAACAGCACCCCACCCGGCTTTAACGCCAAATTGAACTTATGATAGATGTCGTCCTTGGCTTCATTGGTAAAATAAATCAGCACATTCCGGCACACATTAAATCCAATCCCTTCGGATAGGGATCTTTCAATAAATTGTGCTGCTTAAAGGTTACGCATTTTTTTAATTTCATCGGAAATCTTATACGATTTTTCCAACCGGTTCCAAATACTTCGCCTTTAAATCCGCCGGTACTCCAACAATACTCTTTGGCGCATATAGCTCACCTGTGCCTGCTCCAAAAATCTGTTTATCAATATCCGTCGCCAAAATGCTGATTTGCTTGAGCGGCACAAACTTACTCATCAGCATTGCCAAAGAGTATGGTTCATCACCGGTCGAGCAAGCCGCCGACCAAATCTTGATATTTTTCGTACCTGCTTTCTGGAATAAATATGGTAACACATTCTCTTCCAGTATTTTTCCACTGCGGCGGATTACGATAGAACTCGGAAACATTAATGGTCATGTAAGTAACGAATTCTTCGTAAACCTCTCCCTTTTAAACGCAAGTCTTTCACATAAGGCTCATAACCATCATAATTATGCTTACTAATTAAAAGCATCCAAACGTCTTTTTCATCTGCTTTTCTTTGTAGGCAGACAAATCAATTGTGGATATCTTATAAACTTCTTCCTTAAACTTCTCATAATCCATCATCAGTTTATCTCTCCCTACATTATTCTGCAGATTCTTCTTCCGAAACGACTTCTCCATGTTTTAGCCGCCTCTTCCTTTTCCAATTCCTTAATCGAAAGGGAAATCTTTCTTATCTGCTAAGTTCAAATCGGTTACCTTGGCAGTAACGGTCTGACCAACACTTAATACATCCGACGGCTTTTCTACATGCTTCATCGAAATTTTGCGATACATGCAGCAAAGCATCTACGCCCTTTTCCAATTCTACAAACGCACCGAAGTCCGTCATTCTGGCAACCCGACCGCTAACGGTATTGCCGACTGCATATTTGACTTCTGCTCCGTTCCACGGATTTTTCATCATCAAACTTCATCGACAGGGAAACCTTTTTGCTTATCTTTATCAATTTCCAAAAATACGAACCTTGACTTCTTCGCCAACCTTGACAACATCTTTCGGCGAGCGGATTCTGCCCCACGACAGCTCCGAAATATGAACTAAGCCGTCAATTCCGTTGATATTGACAAATGCACCGTATTCGGTAATATTTTTTTACAACACCGGTCATAACATCGCCGACATGGAGCTGATCAAATACCTCTTCCATCTTAGCGCTCTTTTCTTTTTCCAGCAAAATCCGGCGGTTACCGATAATGCGGCTCTTTCTAAGATTGAATTCAGTAATGACAAAGGTAATTTCCTGGTTCTTGAATTGATTGAGATTGGAAACATACTCATCGGAAATCAAGGACGCCGGAATAAAGATTCTGACCTCATCAATAATTACCACTAAGCCGCCACTCAATACAAGGTTGACCTTCGCAGTAACCTTTTCGCCCGACTTGTACAACTCTTCCACCCGGCGATATCCTTCGTCTGCTTTCAATCTCTTTGTAGGTTAAAAGCACTTGACCTTCGCCATCGTTAATGCGCAACACTTTCGCCCGAATTTTCTTGTCCGACCTGTACTTCGTTGCGTAAATCAACGGATGGGAAGTTGGAATATTCGCTTTTGGGAATAATTCCGTCGGATTTTCCTCCGATGTTCACGTAAATCTCATCTTCTTTTACGGAAATTACGGTACCTGTGATGACTTCACCTCTCCGGATTTGCACCGAAAACTGGTCAAGCATCTCTTCAAAAACTTTGATTTTCCATTTCTGACATATGAAATGACCTCCCTAAAATTTAAAAATACTTCGACATCGCTTTCTCTAAAATAGGAAAAGCAAATGCCTAAGAAGTATCATAGCATACTTTTTTCGACTTGGCAATTGCTTTGACTAAAATATTTCTATTTTCTTATGTTCTATTCGTCATAAGTCGATTGTTACAGGAAATAGGACAAAGGGATTTGTCCTATCAGCGGCTCTCCTGCGCCATTTTTTTCTCGGCAGTCCCGATTCCGAAAAAAACTATGAGCGAGCCGTAATATGATTTTGCAAAAACGCTAAAATTCTGGCAAAAACGTCCTCTTTCCCCTTTTCATGTAAAGTTTCATGACGCATTTCATCATATAGCTTTAGCTGTACGTCTTCTATGCCCAGCTCTTTATACATCAAATATGGATCCAGAATCCGCCTGCCGTTTTTATTGATGGAATCGGCTCCGCCGGAAAATAATTAAAAATCGGCAAATCCTTTCGAATCTGGCGAAAGCTGCTCCGGATGATACAGATGCAAGACCATATCCGATAATTCATGCAGGAAATTATTGGACACCAAATAGCCGCACATCGGATCCTGATCGTATTTTCGAACCTCCTCCAAATCGCTGCATAGCCATGCAAACTGTGAAAAATCCTGTTCAAATCGATGATTATACTTAAAAAGTAAGATTATTGGCTAAACGAGAATTGAAATACTCGCCGGTTACCAGCATGGTTAGTTTTAGCAATATCTGCGTGCAGAAAAAGCTTTTGCCAAGGCTTTTTGTGCTGCCCAGCAAAACCACACCGTCCACGCTATCGCTGTACTTTTGGATAAACTTTTGAACCAAAAGGGAGCCCATGCTATGACCGATTAAAAAACAGCGGGTAGCTTCGGATATTGGTGGTGCAGCATATCCACATAATATTTCTGATCGGAAAGAATCCGGCGAAACCGCCCTTTTCCATCGCTCCCAGCCGCCCGTTTTTTTAGTCCCGTCTGCCCTTGACTGCGATAATCGCCCGCCGCCACCACAAAGCCTGCGTCCGCCAAAAAGTGGGCAAACTCATCATAGCGCCGAACATGCTCCACCATACCGGTTAGCAGCAAAACCACTCCTACTGCCGGCTTATCCGGATACCAAAACCGCACATAGTTTTTTTGCTTGCCCTCTCGCTCAACCCACCGTTCCTCTATTTTAATCATTGTAATCTCCTTTTTATCTTCCGTTGCGATAAACGACTATGCACAAAGCATCTACCCTCTAAGAACATACTCGTATCATTATTTCTTTTCCTTAAATGCCGGCTTGCTCATCTGTTCATTTTTTAGCAAACGACAGAGCCCAAAGAACTTCATGCCTTTTCTTCTTTTTCCATAATTTCAACTCTATTATATTTTCTTATCCGACAACCGTCAACTAATTTTTTTGCTTTCTTTTTGGAGTATTTCCCCAAGCCCTGACTCTTGCTCGCTATGTCGGCTTATTCGCCTCTACTCTCTCTCTTGCCCTCTGTCGCCATACAATATCCTGCTTTGACGACTTGTTTCTTTCCGGCTATTTTCCGCCGGCAATCTACTACCATAAGTATCCTGCTTTGACGGCTTATCTTATGGTTTATTTATACTTATTCGCCGCTAATTTTTCTTTTCTTTTTGACGTGCTGTCCATACCGCTAAGCTATCGTATTTCTTCTTGCGGGTTAGTTCCATAATCCCCAATTTGGTCAGGTCATGCACCAGTGCCGGCACCGGATCTGTCTGCCAAATACGCTGCCATTTTTCGCCAGTAGCTCCCGCTGATGCACCGGCTGTTTCATATCAATAAAATCAATTAAAAATCATACCGGATAAGTTGCGGGAGCCGAATCTGTCGAGCCACCTCCTTTGCCGCCTCTAAATTGGTCTTAAACACTGTTTTTCATGATCTTTACCGCCTTTGGTTTTGCCGGTATTGACATCAATCACGTTCATTGCCTCGGTCTTTTTCCAAAATCAAATATCCGCCACCGGATAACCAGATTTTCGTTTTCTCTGCCTCTGCTAACGCCCCCGCTAAGTCATGACGCAGGGCATAATCTGCTTTCTCGGTAATGCACTGCGACAGGCAGCCCATTTTGCTTGACATACTCCACTGCTTGCTCAAAACTTGACCGGTCATTGGTATAAATCTCGTCCACTTCTTTGGCATTTTTAAAATATCAAGATTCTCTCGCCCCCGTAGCAGGCAAGGGCCTTTCCCATATTTTGCCCGCTCCTGCAGCCGCTTTGCCATCTCCCTGCAATGCCTGCATCTCCTGCCACAGCGCCGTTTCTTCCTCCGCACCGGAACGAATGATAAAAGCCGTAGTTTCGCTCTTTTTCTTGCAAAAAATGCCTCCAGCCGCTGTCTTTTGGCTTTTTCCATTTTTTTGGCTAAAAATACAGCTTATCTTCACCCGATAGCAGAACAGCAAACGAGCCTTCCAGCGAAAAACTTCATGCTGAGCTTCGCCCCTTTTGCCCGCTGCCGCTACGCACCGCCTGCACCAAAAATCGAATCGCCGCTTTTTGATTTCTTCGGTGATATCCGAATAAGGTAAAAAGCCGATATTTTTCTTCGCCGATATTGACAAACGCCGAGCTAATGGCATCTCCTGTACTACCCCGATATAAATATTGCCCTCTGCCGTTTCTGTTAGCATGGACTGCGGATAAAGGTCGTATATATGGTCGTAATCATCTACCGTGTAATAATATAGCTCTTCCTGCCATTTGGCAATATATAATTTCATCATTGCTCCTGCTTTCCGCCTTTCCCGCTCTCCATGAAAAAACCCTCCTGCGCATTCCGGCACGTTATCTGCTTTTTTTAGCCTGATACAGTAAAAAACAGTATACCACAATTTTTCGCCTAAGTGCGAGAGAAACACTGCAATATCCTTTTTATATTTGTTCCATCAATTTCACTAAGTATATCTAAGTAATTCCCTTCCAAAGATTAATTCTGATTTTCTATGCTTTCTTCTTTCATTTTTAATATTTTTGTAAAAATATTGTATTTTTGTATAAACTGTTATAATTAATTTAAGCTCTTAAATTAAAGGGGCAAATAGCAAAAGGTCTTGATCTGTTTTAGTGATTTAGCAGCTTGGGGATGAGTTTTTCTGCATTCAAAAACTTTTTTGGGGGAAAGGCAGCTGATCATTACCTTTCAACACGTATTTAGAAAGGAGATTTTATGCAACTTCATAATATAATGGAAGATTTTTGTCCTGGACATTTTAGACGACACTTTTAAAAAGAATGCCCGATTTTTGTCCGTGCGAGCAATGCCGGATGGATGTGGGCTGCTCTGATTTTTAAATGATGTAAAACCTCATTATGTAGTCAGCGACAAAGGATATGCTTTCTCTAAGACCAGTCTTTTTGTCTCGCCAGTTCAAAACCGATTTAACGGCGGAAGTTATCAAAGCAATTATGATTGTTTCGGAAAAACCCACGTCACCCGAAAGGGGAAGGGGCATCTGCTCCATCTGTCGCCCAGTAATTATATTTTTCGCAATCCTTTGGGGCAAAAATTTTTATTTGAAGAAAACGAAAAAGCCGTCATTCTCTTAAAAATGACGGCTTTCTTATCTACTCGGATGATATTTAGGGTTGTATAATTTTTGGTGTTGGTAATGGAATTCGTTCCTTGCTAACGCCATTATTTTTCAAAAAGGAAGACATAAGCAACGAAATCCTGTAGAATAAAATCACCACAATCTATCAAAAGGAGGTTGCTTATGTCCCATCAAGATTATATCTTAAAAATGCTTGGATTGGAAGATAAAAAATATTATTTTTTTCCGAAAAATTACAGAAAGGAAACAAAACTCCGTTGTTTATAAGGTTTTTCACGCTACCCCTTAGTTATTTCTCTACCTGCTGTCGAAATGTGGGTGTAGCAGAACAAAACAAGATTATCAAGCACGGAACGAAAAACATCTTATGTCAAACTTCTTCCCTATGGCTGGCTTTCCTGTGTTTTGGCTTTTATGAAAGCAACGTTTCCTTTTGTAAATCCTGTGGCAAAAACCCTTTGTGGCTTCCACTTCTCTTGTGAAAAACATTGCTTTATCTCCAATCCCGTAAAGCAAACATATTTTAAAATGATTTAACTTATAAACTTAGCGAAAAAGGATATTGCTCGAATGCATTTCGTTTCCCATAGCACCGTTTCTAAAATGCATCGATCGCCAGTTTTCTTCCTTCGCTCCGAACTTTGATTTCTTGCCGGAATCACTCTGTTTTGACGAGTTTGAAGTCGACAAAAACGCCAAAGGTGCTATGAGCTTTTATTTTTCTGCGATGCGGCTAACCACCAGCTCCTTTTGATATCGTCGAAAACCGTCAGCTTGGCTCCCTGCGAAACTATTTCTTACGCTACTCGAAAGTCGCCAGAAATCGTGTCAAAGCCATTTGTATCGACTTATATAGCCCTTTATATCTCCTTGATTAAACGAACTGTTTCAAACGTTTCTATCGTTTTAGACCGCTTTCATATGGTTCAATTGCTTAGCCGGTCGCTTTTCATCAAAACTCAGAATCCACGTGATGAAGCAGTTTTTCCACTTCTTCTATCGCTTATAAAGCGTCTGAAGCGTTACTGGAAGCTATTGCTGCTTCCTTCTACTCAATTAAACTATACGAAGTTTTCTCGCTGGATACACTTTAAAATCCTTTTGCTTTGTTCCGCTTCTGTTGTAGAGGATACGATATCCGTTGATAATACGTTAAAGACTACTTATGACGCTTATCAAGCCTTTTTTTGCAAGATATCAAGCAAAAGGATGCCGCTGCTTTTAAAGAATCATTTACTCGAATATTCTGCCACTTGCTCGGACTTTATGAAAATAGCAATCAAAAACCTTGTTGCAGCATTTTTAACTTAGTGGAAAACTCTCTACAGCATGACGATTTCCAACGGTTGTTTAGAAGGAATCAATAACTATGTCAAAAACTCTTAAAAATCGCTTTTGGTTACCGCAGCTTTTTCCACTTTAAAAATAGAATCTTTATCACGAAAAGCTTATTGTTCCCATACTATAAAAGGTGAGACAGCCAAAACACTATCTCACCTTGAATCGTGATTTTATTCTCTAAAACTTACCAACACCATTTGACAAAGAAAGAAAAGTCATTCTCTTAAAAATGACGGCTTTCTCACATCCGGATGATTTATCGGTTCTAATTCATGGATTTTAAAAGACGGGCTGCTACTGCCGCCCCGTCTTAAAATCCGGTTTTTCTCTTTTGCCATATTACCGGCAAAAGTCTTTCCCTGAAAAGTATTTTCTGATGATTCTTATTTATTATTTTTATTAGTTCTTTAGGTTAAACCAAGCGTCCAGTCCCGGATAATAAGCGATATCGTCCAGCTCTTCTTCAATCCGCAGCAACTGATTGTACTTAGCCACCCGGTCGGTTCTTGCCGGTGCACCGGTCTTAATCTGACCGGCATTGACTGCTACTTCGATATCCGCAATCGTTGCATCCTCGGTTTCACCGGAACGGTGCGAAACAACCGCCGTATAACCTGCCCGATTTTGCCATCTTAATCGCATCAAAGGTTTCGGTCAAAGAACCAATCTGGTTTACCTTAATCAAAAATCGAGTTGGCACAGCCTTCCTCAATTCCTCTTGCCAAACGAGAAGTATTGGTAACAAACAGGTCATCGCCTACCAGCTGAATCTTTTTGCCCAAACGTTCGGTCAACAGCTTCCAGCCCTCCCAGTCGTTCTCATCAAGACCGTCTTCAATTGAAATAATCGGATAGCTGTTAACCAGCTTTTCATAATAATCAACCATTTCCAAAAGCAGTCCGATAAATCTTATCGCCGCCCTTGGCTTTGGTTTCGCCCTCGAAATAATACTTGCCGCATTTGTCGCAGAAGAGCTCCGAAGCAGCCACGTCTAAGGCAATTCTAAAGTCTTTTCCCGGCTCATAGCCTGCCTTTTTAATCGCTTCCATAATCAGGTCAAGCACGTCCTCAGCAGGTTGCTAAGTCTGGTGCAAAGCCGCCCTCATCACCGATTGCGGTCGATAAGCCCTTAGACTTTAATACCGACTTTAAGTTGTGATATACTTCTGCACAGCTACGCAATGCCTCGCTAAAGATTCTGCGCCCACCGGCATAATCATAAATTCCTGAAAATCAACGGTGTTATCCGCATGCTGACCACCGTTTAAGATGTTCATCATCGGTACCGGCAAGGTATAGCTGTTAAATCCGCCTAAATATTGATAAAGCGGCATATTAAGAGCGGCAGCTGTCGCCTTAGCTACTGCCATCGATACTGCCAAAATAGCATTAGCGCCCAGCTTGGACTTATTTTCCGTACCGTCCAAATCCAGCATCAATTCATCAATATATCTTTGATCCAAGGCATTTAAGCCAATCAATTCTTCGGCAATAATTTCATTGACATTATCCACTGCGTTTAATACGCCCTTACCCATATAGCGATCGCCGCCGTCCCGCAATTCCACTGCCTCAAACTCACCGGTTGATGCTCCTGAGGGAACCGATGCCCGTCCCAAATAAAGACGATTGGTTTCTTCGTTTAATACCGTTACATCGACCTCGACCGTAGGATTTGCTCTTGAGTCCAACACTCTCTGGCAAGTACGTCTGTAATTTCAAGATAGCCTTTCATTGATTAATCTCCTTTCAAAATGCTTTTTGTGCACAATTTTTTTAACGCAAGGCATTCGCAACATTTCTCTGCCTTTCCTTATATAGTATACCTGATACTGCCAAAAATCAAGCATTTCTTTATAAAATGCTTGATTTTACCGCTAACTTCCTTTGCATTAAGCGGCAAAGCCTCGATATTGCTCTCATCTGCACCGGTTTTTAGAAGTATCCGCCGAAAAGCGATGCCCGACTTATTGCGTTACCCGCTGAATGTTTTTGGCAAAGTTTTGGTTTCCGGCAATAACAACGGAATAATTAAGAACAATACATCATCAAATCCCTGCTCCAGTGCGTACGCCGCAGCATTTGACTGAAAATGACGAGGATCAATAACATGGATTTCCTTTGTAATGGTTCATCAAAAACGGAATAAAAGGCATTGCCATAAGAATCCTTAAATACTAAAATTTATCCGGTCGGTATCAACATTGGTCGTAATCACCGACAGCGGCTCATCCCCGCTTAAAAACACCAAATATTTATTCTTAAAGCTCGGCTTGCCGTAGCCCTCATTGATAACATTCCAGTTCAGTACACCGCCCTTATTGGTATGAATTTGAAAGGTTGACTCCACTAACGGCATAAATACCTCAACCGTATCCGGATTCGCCGCTATTTTGGCACTGCGAGTCTTATCATACAGTGTCCCTAAAAAGCCGGGAAATTCCTTTTTTCATACTTATCCAAAGTAACCGGCGAAAAACCGGCAGCCTTGACAAACGCCTCATACGCATAATACGCTCCTCTGGCTGTCCAGTGATGGTCCGAGCGAAAATACAAATAATCCTGATAGTGCGGAAGGAGCGAGCTTCTGGCGTCTACCGGCGTAATTCGTGGGCTAAGATAGCTATCAATCACCCGAATCGCCTCTTCCTGCGAACCGCTCATTTCCCGATATTTTTTTATTTTTGAATAAACTCAATATGACTGGGCGCAACCAGCGAGAAAAATCCGCATGGTTTCCGGCATTTTCGCTGCAAACTGGTTCAAGCTCTCCGCATAAAACTGACAAGCTGCCTCCCGGTAGCCAAAAGATTTCATATGCCGAATCCTTTGAGCACCAAAAAGTTACTCTTAACTTCTCCAGCCTCATTGTCCTGGGCATCGTCAATCACCGTTTCCATATTGGGCGTTGCCGGTGCCGCATCGGCTACGGGATTTGTTCCCTCGGGATGCTTTTGCCAGATACGCCGCAATTTGCCGGCGGGCATAAAGTTTCACCCGATCATTTAAATCTTTGATACTACTGACCAGTCCTGCTGCCTGAGCCGGCGCTGCATCTGCTGCCGTATCCGTAGCTTTTTCCGTTTCAGCGGTAGCCGCTTCTTTTTCTTCCTTTGTCTCTTTTGTTTCTGCCGGTTCATTGGCTTTTGCCTGCGCCTTGTCCGGATCTGCCGCAAACTGATCCCCGTATTTAACGTAATAATCTCCGCCTCGTCTTCACCAGACACACCCTTTAGCGCCATAATCTTATCATTTAAGCCAATCCAGCTATCCCGAAACATAAAACGGTCGGCATAAAACGCCTCAATTCCGCTAAAAATCGCCGCTTTTTAGAGCCTCTGTGGAAAAACTGCGGGAACTTAGCCAGCGTCCGGTTCTCTGCCGCCGAAACATCTGCCCGATTATATAAAATAAGTTCATCACGCCCATCACGAAAAGCCCTAAAACGAAAAAAGTACCACGTTTAATTTTTAATCATTTTCTTGTTTTTCCTTCTTTCTGTTACTGCCCTTTGCTTCGCCGCAAAAACATTTTTACTGGCTTTGCCTTCCTTTCCGTTCTCGTTTCGGCAAGCCGATTGCCCGTCTGCAAAAGCTCCCTTTTTCCGGTCAAAAGCTTCCGCAAAGGGAAAAATACTACACTACACACTTACACTTGTTAAAAAGATTTTTCGTTGCCCCTTGTTTTGGCATATGCCCATTCCCTTTTTTTCGGAAAGGACTATCCTTCCTGTTTCGGCTTCTCCCCAAAAGCGGAAATACAAAAACGGATTATAGGTTCTTCCTACCAGCATAGCAACCGAGGCAAAAGAAAAAGTCCGCCGTTAGCACCAGCAAAAAGTGGTGTTTCTCCCAGTCTAGCTTTTTCCAAAGAAAGGATAGCAGCGGCGTACTGACAATCCATGCCATAATAATAAAATAAAGGTTATTGGTAAATACAATTTCAAAGGAAAGATTCTTAAACGGCAACCCCGCCAAACCAAACATTTGACGTAAATACCCGGAGCCCGTCCTTTAGGATTCAAAGTAGAAAAAAACACCCAGCCGACCAAAGTAATAAAGACGCAGTAAATATACCCGAAAATCTTTGGCATTTTTATGCCGGATGTCTGTGCCAAAATCCGCTCCAGACCAATCAAAAACGCCATAATAAAGCCCCCAAACCACAAAAGTTCCACGAGGCGCCATGCCACAAGCCTGTTAAAACCAGACAATAAATAGGTTTTCGAAACACGTGCCGTCTGTTTCCGCCCAGCGGAATATAGAGGTAATCCCGAAAACGAACCCAGCGAAATATGCCAGCGTCGCCAAAAATCCGTTGCTGAAGTCGATACATAGGGATAATTAAAGTTTTCCTTATAGGTAAAAGCCAAACATCTTACCCATACCAATTGCCATATCCGAATAACCGGAAAAATCAAAAATAAATCTGAAAGGAAAAAGAACAGAATCTCAAAGCCACGAGCCGAGTACCGACGCACTGGGGCTACCGACCGTTAAAAAGGCTTTTCCCAAAGCTCCGGCGGTATTGGCAATGATTACCTTTTGGCTAAGCCCAAAAATAAAGCGATTGACGCCGTTACTGAAGTCATCTAAGCGAAACACCCGATTATCAATTTCATTGGCAATATCAACATAGCGTACAATCGGACCTGCCACCAATTGATGAAAGAGCGATACAAAACAGCATAAACTTAGGAAAAGAATGTTGCGCCTTAGCCTCGCCTCGATACACATCAATCGTGTAAGAAATCGTTTGAAAGGTATAAAAAGAAATTCAATTGGTAGAGAAAAAGCCCTATACGCAATCGGTATGCCCGTTAGCGTGGCAATCGTACCGGCAATCATACCGGAATATTTAAATATCGCCAGCAATCCTAAGTTCAGCACCAAAGAGCTAACCACCGCCGCTTTGGCTTGCCACTTGCCCCGATGACTTTTCAATAATTAAGCCATGGAAATAGTCAATGGTCGCACTAAATATCAATAAAAGTAATCCAGACCGGCTCTCCCCATGCATAAAAAAATTAGCGATGCAATAATCAGCACCCAGTTTTTGGCGTTACGAGCTCGGCATTTGATAATAAACTAATAAGCACATCGGCAAAAATACAAATATAAAAGACTTGAAAATACCATCGTTTCCTCTTCCTGCTAAGATAATCTTCTGCTACTCTGCTACAGTGCTTACCCGCACTGCTTTTTCCTATTTTTAGCTTATAAGAATTCCGGCTGTCAAGTTAAAAACCAATAAAATTCGCCCCTTTCTCCGTCTGCTTTTATAATTCATTTTTCACTTGCTATCTTTTTTTGCTTTATACTGAACTTGTTCTTTACACCGCTTTTGTGCGGTTTTTCTGCGTTTTCTCCATAGCATGGATCCGGAGAAAAAGCAAAGGGCGGAGAGTTTTTAGAAACAATAAAAAAATATCTATTTTCAGGAGGTTTTATGAAAAAGACTACAAAAGTACATCGCAATTTGTCTAATTTTCGTTCTGACACTTGGCTTTGTTCAGCCTGTCGATGCCAGCGGTTATTCCAATTTTACAGAAAAAGCAAGCGTATTCTTCTTTTGCCGACGTGCCGACAAATGCATGGTTTTATTCCAGCGTCAAAGCTGCTTATGAGCTGGGCTTAATGAAGGCAATTCTCTTTGCGGCTTTTCAACCTGAACGGGAATCTTTCCGCAGCAGAGGCTATCACCTGGCGGTTCGCCTGTATCAGACCTATCACGAATACACCCTGACCGAGCCTTCTCAGACCGGTCCTTGGTATCAAAAGCTATGTTGATTTTGCGGTTAGCTTCGGGCTATTAAACGCTTCTTATTTTTCTGATTATAATGTACCGATTAATCGGGCGGAGTTTGCCTCTATTTACAGCAGACTTTTAACGGACACGGATCAAGTGCTTAATCCCAATATTACATTGGCTGATATTCCCGATGTTGATAATTCTACTTTGGCGACCGATAGCATTTTGAAAATGTATTCCTACGGCATTATGACGGGCGATAACTCCTTGCGTTTCTCGCCGCAGTCCAGTATCACCCGTGCCGAGGTTGCGGCTGATTGCCTCCCGTATGGCACTGCCCTCGCTCCGAAAAACCATAACGATAACTCCTCCGCCGGCAGTTAACACTACCACAAATACGAATGAAAAACATATCAACCGAAGCTATGACTGGTTTGTCGATCAAAACCAAACCGGTACTTTCACAGCTACGAAAAACTGCGGTCCGTCCTGTACCTCGATGATTTTTGAAATGGTTTAGCGAAGCCAATAATGTCAGCACCGAAACCTTACGGTCTTGGATTCGGCCAAACGGCGGCTGGTGGTATACCGATGATATTGAGTCGGTTATGGACAGCTATCAGGTGCCTTATAAAAGAAACGCCTTGACAATGCATCTCAATTAGTGGAAAGCCTCAAACAAAGATAAAATTATCCTGCTTTGCTTAGACGGCTATTATCTAAGCTGATGATTATTCTGCCGTCGGCTCCGGACATTTTATCATCGTCAAAGGATATATCAATCAAAAATGGCGCTATCCGTTTTGAAACCCTATAATCCGGACAGCCGTAAGGATGCTCATTATTCGGCAGATAAAGTGCTCAAAGCCTGTCTGGAATGGTGGGCGTATTATTACGAAATCGGATAATGAAAGCTCGTTTTTCGATCCTGTGTCCGTAAAACAGGATAGGAAAAGTCAATCCTGTTATTTCAGCCATAAAAAGCGGAAGCGAGAGGAAACACAAAACAAACAGTATCCATAAAAACGTCAAAACAAAACGCATAAAAAGACGCTGTCGGGAGAAACCGCAGACGTCTTTCTTTCTCATTCCCGCCAGTGCGTTATTTTCTGACTAAATCCAAGGTGTCCTGAGCAATCATCAGCTCTTTCGTTTGTCGGCACAACCCAAATTGCCACTTTCGAATCATCGGTCGAAATCAAAAGCCTCACTTCTGGTCTTATTTTTCTCTCGGTCTAATTTAATCCCGAAAAATTCCCAAATCGCCCACTAAGCGTTCTCTCATCTCGGCTGAGTTTTCCCAATTCCGCCAGCAAAGCAAATCGCATCCACTCTGCCCAGCTCCGCCATATAGCCGCCCAAATAGCGCTTGGTCCGGTTTACAAAAATATCCAGCGCCAGCTGTGCCCGCTCATTGCCATTTGTCGCCGCATCTTCCAAATCTCTGGCATCACTGCTCAATCCGGAAATGCCCAAAAAGCCGGATTTTTATTCAGCATTTGGTTCATATCGTTCGGCTTAATGCCTTCTTGTTCCATTAAAAGGTAAGAACGGTCGGATCCAGGTCCCCGCTTCGAGTTCCCATAACCAGCCCCTCTAACGGAGTCAGTCCCATCGAGGTATCAAAGCATTTTCCATTTTTCACCGCCGCCAAAGGAAGAACCGTTGCCCAAATGCACCGTAATGATATTCATCTGATCGATCGGCTTTTTCAGCAATCCGGCTGTCCGGCGAGTGATATACTTATGGCTGGTGCCATGAAAACCAAACTTCCGGATACGGTATTTTTCATAGTATTCATACGGCAGTCCGTACATATAGCCGCTGGCTGGCATGGTCTGATGGAAAGAAGTATCAAAAACCGCCACATTCGGCTTACCCTGGAACCAGCTCTTCACACGCCTCAATTCCCATCACCCGCCGGATTGTGCAAGGGACCACTGAACATATTCCCGAATCACGTCTTTTTACATGAGCGTCAATAATGGTCGAATCGGTCAGCTCCTCCCCACCATGCAGTACCCGATGGCCGATAGCGTTAATCTCATCTAAGGAAGAAATCAATCCTTTTTCCGGATCCAGCAAAGCATCAAAAACATGTTTCATCGCCGCTTTTTGTGATCCTTCATATTTTTCTTCGACAATATACTTTTTCTCCGCCAACTGTCTGCACCAGCTTAGAGCCATCAATCGCAATTCGCTCAACCAAGCCCTTGCCCAAAAACCTGTTTCGTTAGTCATATCAAAATAATTGATATTTTAGTGATGAGCTCCGCAGTTAATAATTAATATTTTCATTCCTCCTCCTTTTAAGCCTGTGCTTTTTATATTGCGCCTGAACCGCCGTAATAGCTACCACCCGGTAATATCCTCTGCCGTTGCCCTCTGATAAATCGTTAACCGAGCAGCAATTCCCTGCGTAATCGGGCCATAAGCTTCCGCTTTTGCCAAATACTGTACCAATTTGTACGCACGTTTCCGGCGTCCAAATCCGGAAAATATCAGCACATTCGCTTTGCCGGCTACCCTTACTGCCCGGAGCCTTACTCTGACCAACCTTAGCGATAAGCGCTGCATCGGACTGCAGCTCACCGTCAATTTGATATTGCGGATATTCTCTTGCGCAATTTGCGTTGCCTCAACGACCTTATCCACGTCCGGATGCGATGCACTTCCTTGGTCGAATGACTGAGCATAGCAATAATCGGCTCCTTGCCAATCAGCATCTGGAAGCTTTTCTGCGGAGCTGCCGGCAACCGAAGACAATTCCTCGGCTGACGGATTTTGATTTAAGCCGCAGTCTGAAAAGAGAAAGGTCCCATTGACGCCCAAGTCGCAGTTAGGAACGGAAATAATAAAGAAGCTGGACACACTCTTGGCATTGGGTGCGGTCTTGTAACTGAAGCGACGGACGCAGTACATTAGCGGTAGAGTTGACGGCGCCTGCCACCATGCCGTCGGCGTCCTGCATTTTAACCATCATGACGCCCAAAAACAACGGATCGGTTTGCAAAAAGCTTCTTGCCTTTTTCCTGAGTCATACCCTTTTTTTCTCCCGCAACGTAAATAATTTTTCGGTATAACTATCTAATTTATCAAAGCTTTGCGGATCAACAATCTTTACGCCGTCTAGCTTTAAATCACCGGCTTTTTCTCTGATTTCTTTTTCATTTCCAATTAAAATAACCTTCGCTATGCCCTCTTTCATTACCCTTTCGGCGGCCCGTCAAGGTTCGAATATCCATTGCCTCCGGCAATACAACCGTCTGCAGGTCTTGCTTTTGCCTTATTTTTGATTTCATCAATAAAAACTCATTTGGCAGCTCCTTTCACGCTCTCCATTTTGCATTTCTTATTGCTCCACTCTCTGCCTATCCGGCAATCCGTTCGCACAAGGATTGTGCCAAACAGGGAAGTTGAATTAACATTTTTAATTATAGCACAAAGTAAATCAGATGAAAAGTTCTTTTTCCATTTTTTTGTTCTGCCGTATTCCTTATACCGCAGCTTTCCTATGCCTGCGAGGAGGGTCCGATGATTTGCTCGGTAATTTCCCGAAGTGCCGCAAATTTTTCTCGCACTTATCCCTAATCTATGGTATGATAGCCATAAATACGAACCATGAGCTCATACTATTTTTACCAACGAAGCACTTTGCGGCTGCGAAACGGTACGCCTTAAAAATCCATCCGCCGTCTGACATTCGCAAGCGACCGCTTCCACGCTTATCATAGAAAGGAAAAGCCATGAAAAACCGCCGCCATTATTGCCGAGTATAACCCGTTTCATCGGGGATATGCTTATCAGCTTTCGCAAACGAATGCTGATTTTGTGATTGCCATTGATGAGCGGCAACTTTGTGCAAAGAGGCGAACCGGCAATCTTTTGACAAATGGTCGCGAACAGAAGCCGCTCTGGCTGGCGGTATTGATTTGGTGCTGAATTGCCGGTTTCGCCGCCACCGCCAGTGCAGAATATTTTTGCCGCCGAAGCGATTTTTATTAGAGCAAAGTCAAATTGTAGACGAGCTTTCTTTTGGGGCGGAATGTCCTCTCTTTCGGCACTGCAAGATTTAGCGACATTTTTAACTGGCGAGGCCCTGCGTTTTCCGCCGCCTTGAGCAGCCTTAAAAAGCCGGATCGCTCCCATGCCGCCGCTCGTCATGCACGCCGTAGAGCCTATTTCCCGATGCCGACTATGGTCAAATCCTCAAAGGCTCGAATAATATTTTAGCGATTGAATACTTAAAAGCATTGCAAAACAGCCACAGCTCCATCACCCGCATTTTAATTCAGCGGCAAGGGCAAAAGCTATTTGGACGAAAGCTATCAGCCGGATACCTTTCTCTGCTACTGCACTCCGCCATTTGTCTGCGAGAAAATGATCAAGCCAAATTAAGCGCTGCTCTTCCGGCAACCTCTTTTTCGCCGCTGCAAGCCGCCATAACACAAAAACGGACCGATTTTCCCTGAGGATATCTATCCGTTCATTCAATTCTTATTATTGCGAGCAAGACTCTGCTCGCTTTACTAGCTTGCGGGAGCAAAAGCCGGAGCTGATGAACCGCCTGTTGGTCGCTGAACTTAAATCTCCCTTTGCCGACTATATCAGCGCCTGTCGTTCTCGTAATCTCTCCTGCTGCCGCCGTCAAACGAGCGCTCCTAACCATTTTTCTTAAATCAGCGTCCGTCCCCTGCCGCCGGCAAAAGAGAACAGCTACCTGCGGATTCTTGGGATGCGCCATGCGCCGCACCACTTCTGCGCCATTTGCAGAAAGTATCCCGCCTGCCGGTAATCACCAACACTCGGCATGCCAAAAACTGCCCGCCGCTTCTTTTGGCTCTGCTGGCAAAACGAACTCCGCTGCGACCGCTTATACGACCGGCTTATTGCTCAAAAATATAGCCGCCCGCCTTTTCCGCCCGGAGCAAAGAAATCCGGTCGTGATGTAACGGTACTTCTCATCTATGTCAAAAAAATAGGTTGTGTAATTTTGGGCGTTGGTAATGAATTCGCTCCTTAGTCCTTTAACGCTTCTCTGTTTTTCTTCAATAACATCTAACTGGCTTGACAAGGTTTTTCAATGGCATAATCCGTATTGGACTGATTAAGAACGGCAGACAATTGTTTTTGCGCTTTTGGCTAATAGCTCATCCGTATAGCGATACGCCTCTTTGCGACTTTTTCGCTTTGCTTATAAGCCTTATCCAAAATCTCCTCTGCCTTAGCCTGTAGCCTGACGGGTAATTTCGTGTTCGTCTACCAATTCTTTTGCCCGATTCAGCGCTTCTTCTTCGATTTCTGCCAGCTTTTCCTTGGCAATCGACATCATATGCTCCCGATCGTCAATCAATCGCATTGGCTCTTTTGATTTCCTCCGGTAGCGCCAACCGAGTTTGTGTGATAAAATCATCTATGATATCACTCCGCACCACTACTTTATTGGACTGAAACGGCAAGGCACTGCTGTCATTTACATACACTTCCATATCATCAATAATATCAAACACTTTGCTGTTCATTCTGTACTCCTATCTTTTTAATACCGCTTGTTTGGATAGTTCCGGCACCATATCACCAATTTCGCCGCCAAAGAAAACCGCTTCTTTGACAAAGGTAGAGCTGATAAAGGAATATTTGGCATTTGACACCAAAAACACCGTTTCCGTCTGCGGACTGAGCAGACTATTGCCCTGCGCCAGTTGCAGCTCATACTCAAAATCCGATACCGCCCTGAAATCCCCGAATAATGGCATCGGCTTTTCTCTTTCTACAAAACGAACCAATAATCCGCTAGTATCTACCCTCACATTCGGCATATCTTTCGTCAGTGCCTTTAACAAGTCATTTCTTTTCTTCTAAGCTTAACAATGATTTTTTTATGCGGATTTACTGCTACAGCGACAATCAGCTCATCCACCAGCTTCGATGCTCTGGTAATAATATCCATATGCCCATAAGTCGGCGGATCAAAACTGCCGGCATATACTGCTTTTTCATAGTCATTCTCCGTTTTGTTCTTCTCAAGCCTTTTTGTAAAGGTTTAACCATTAAAACGTATAAATACATATTGATTGGTTTTGAAGTATCGATATTTTTCGACCTTTATTGTATCATATTTTTCCAAAAAGAAAAAGTCAAAACCGCTCTTTGTTTCAGCAATCACCAAAGCCCCTTCCGCCAGCAGATTTTTCGACTAACGCAGCAATTGCTCGCTGATATAAGTTCTCCTCTTGATAGGGCGGATCCAAAAACCAAATCTGCTCTCTCCGGCAGCTCATTTTGTCTAAGCCTCCGGAAAAATCTCCGAAAAATATCTCCGCCTTCTCTGCCAATTTCGTGCGCTGCAAATTATCTTTGATAGCTTCCGTCGCCACTTTATCGCAAAAAATAAGCCTTCCTTGCACCCCGACTCAGCGTCTCAATTCCCCAGTCCGCCGCTACCGGCAAAAACATCAAGCACCGTCCGGTCATAGATTTCCGTCTGAATCATATTAAACAGTGTTTCTTCATCGGTCGACCGTTGGCCTGACCTGATCGCCTTTTGGCGCTTTGAGCGGAATCCTTTCGCTATTCCTGCCACTACTCTCATTCTTTACTCCTTATTGCTCCGTTTTCCTTAGCAAACGCTTTTTGATGGATAGCTTCCTGTCAAACCTTTGCTTCTTCCGGTAACAAGCTCCCTGACAAAGCTTTGTTCTTCCGGTAACAAGCTCCCTGCCAAAAGCTTTGTTTCTTCCGGTAACAAGCTCCCTGACAAAGCTTTGTTCTCCGGCAAATGAGGCTCCCTGTCAAACCTTTGCTTCTTCCGGCAAATAGGGCTCCCTGTCAAAGCTTTGTTTCTTCCGGTAAATAATCTCCTGACAAAGCTTTGTTTCCCCTACTGTTCAGAAAAATGCACTCCCCTTTTGACCTTCGTTTCACCTGCATCAAAAAGCAATTAAATCGACAAAATCTCACGACTGCCGCCATAATATAGCTCCAGCATTTCCTGACGCTCCGGCGAATCGCCAATTTCCTCCGCCGCCTGTGCCACCACCTCTAACACCGGCAAATCCTGATACAAATCCGCCAGCTGCAGGAGCGGCAATCCATGTTGCTTGACTCCAAAGGCATCGCCCGGCCCTCTCATTTTCAAATCATACTCGGCAATCTCAAACCCGGACCGGTGTGCCGCTACAAACTCCAGTTTTTCCTGAATCGTTTCGTCCTTTTGCGTCCGATAAAAAATACAATAGCTTTTGCCGGTTGCCCCTGTCCAACTCGTCCTCTTAACTGATGGAGCTGAGCCAGTCCGAAACGTTCCGCATTTTCAATTAACATTACTGTGGCTCTGGGAACATTAACTCCCACCTCAACCACCGTTGTAGAAATCAAAATATCCGTTTCTCCTGCCGCAAATGCCCGCATAATCTCTTTCTTTTTCCGGCTGACCGCCGTATGAAATAGGCAATCCGCAGCTGCGGATACTTTTTGCAAAAGCCTGTGCATAACTGATTACTCCGGTCAGTGCCAGCTCCTCATTATCCTCCACTGCCGGACAAATAATATACGCCGCCGCTCCGCTTTTCAATCTCCTTTTCCATAAAGCGATAAATCTTATCCCGAGCACTACTGCTCCGCAAAAGGATTGCACCGGCAAGCGCTCTGAGGGCATACTCTTTATTACCGAAACATCCATATCCTGATATAAAATCAGTGCTAAGGTTCTGGGAATCGGCGTAGCACTCATTACCAAAATATGGGGTAGCTTTTTCCCGATTACCTTTCCGGCTTAATCGTTCCCTTTGCATCACCCCGAAGCGGTGCTGCTCATCGGTTATTACCAGACCTAAATTGCGATATCTTGCTTTTTCCTGAATGAGTGCATGCGTTCCGATAATCAAATGCGCCTGCCCGCTCTCCATTTGGGCATAGATTTCCTTCTTGTCCTTGGCTTTGGCAGAACCCAAAAGGAGAACGGCTTTTTATTCCGAGCGGAGCCAATCTTTTTCCGCCTCCTGAAAAATGCTGGGTCGCCAGCACCTCAGTCGGCGCCATAAGGGCTGCCTGATAGCCATTTTTCCATCATTAGTGTCACCGCCGCAAAGGCAACTGCCGTTTTGCCGCTCCCCACATCTCCCTGCACCAGCCGAACCATGCGCTGTCGGCTTCGTAAATCCGTTTCGATTGCGGCTATTGTTTCCGCCTCGATCTTCTGTCAGGGCAAACGGAAAAACTGGCAAGCAAACGCTCCGTCAGCTTTCTCTTATGCACCGGAAAATCATTGGGCGCCGGCTGTCCTCTTTCCTCATGCCCGCCCGAAAAAATAAAACTCATCAAATACCAATCGTTTTTCGGGCAGCTTCGCCTCTGCCTTTGTTTTGGGGAAAATGCAGTTTTTGATAGCTTTCCCACAAGGGGCAAAAAGTCCGTATTTTTCTCGAACCGCCGCCGGAATATACTCCTTCACCGGCTGCTCATTCTCCGGCAGGGCTAAAATCTGTTTTAGATACTGTTTCCATTTCTTTTCGCTAATGCCCTTACGCAGCGAATATCTGGCAGTCAATGGTGAGGTCGCCAGCTCCGTTAGCTCTTCTTCCGTTACGACTGCCGGATTGATGAGCTGCCATTCATTTTTGCCGGTGCGGACGCCCCCGCAAAATCAAAAGCCCGCCCCGGCAGCATTACTTTTCGCTAAATACGGCTCGCCGAAAATAAGTTACCCGTAGCCGCTCTCCTGATGCATCTGCCGCATAAAAAGTTTCAGCGCTGTCAGCCTGCCAGTATTGTAGTTTGGGCTGCGAGATGATTTTTCAGTCGCAACAATTTTCTTCCGCTTCCCGAATTCTGGCAATATCGGTTATCCCTGCTAAAAATCATAGCCCTTAGGGTAATAGGTCAGCAAATCATAATACGTCAAAATGCCCATTTCCTGCAGCAATTCTTCCGTCTTGGCACCGACTCCCTTTAACTCTCTAACCGCTTTTTGCATTTGCCCGCTCCCTTTGTTTTAAACAGCCCATTTTCCTGCTTTTCCTGCTTTTTTTATTTTTCGTTTTTACTTTTCCTATGTTTTCCTATTTCTTATGCTTCCCTATTCCTTATGCTTCCCTATTTCTTATGTTCGCTATTCTGCTGTTTTCCGCTAGTTTTTCCGCTACTTCCCTCTGGTTTTCGTTATTTCCGGTATTTTCCGTTATTTCCGGTATTTTCCGGTATTTTCGTTATTTTTCGTTATTCCGTATTCGAGTATCTTTTATTATTCCGTTATTTCCGGTATTTCCGTTATTTTCCGATATTTCCCGGTATTTTTTACTTTTCTTCTGTCTGTTTCGCTTGAGCAACTGCGAAAAAGTAAACTTATCATGAAAAGCAGAATTGTTAAAAAGCAAGCTTTTTTCTATTTCCAGAAAAAGCTTGCCTGTTTTTTAATTCTCCGTCATCCCTTTTTCTTAGCGTAACTTTATTCTACAGAAATCAGGTAATAGTATAAGGGCTGACCGCCAAACTGAACCGATACATCGGCTGCCGGATATTTCGCCCGCAAAGACTCTGCTACCTGCTCTGCCGCTTCCGGTTGCACGTCCTCACCATAATAAAGCGTAATAATTTCGCTGTCTTCTCCGACAAGCACCGCCGCTAATTCGTCCACCGCCAGTATTTACATCACCGGCTACCGCCAAAATCTTGCTTTCATCTAACGCAATAATATCGCCGGTTTTTAATCGTTTTTTTCCCTCAAACTGCGTATCTCTAACCGCATAAGTCACTTGACCGGATTTAATCTCAGCCATTGCCTCCAGCATCGTTTCCTTTATTTTCTTCCGGCGTTGCCCCTTCTTCAAAAGCAATCAACGCACCAATTCCCTGCGGAATAGTTTTGACGGAATCACAATTACCTTTCTGTCCTTTACCAGATGAACCGCCTGCTCGGTCTGCTAAGATAATGTTTTTGTTATTAGGGAATAAAAACACCGCATCGGCATTGATTTTTCAATCGCCTGCACAAAATCATCCGTGCTGGGGTTCATCGTTTGCCGCCGGTAATCACCACATCAACACCCAAATCCTTAAACACGTCCTCAATTCCTTGACCGGCAGATACCGCTACAAAGCCGTTTTCTTTTTCTCCATCGGCTGCTCCGGTTCTGCCTTTTCTTCCGGTTGCTGCGCGTCGCCAAATCATGTCCATGTTTAATCAACTGCTCGGTATGCTGAATCCGCATATTCTCGATTTTCAAATTGATAAGTAACCCAGCGTCAATGCCTTTTTGCAAAGCCAGTCCCGGATTTTCGGTATGCACATGAATCTTGATTAAATCATCATCGCACACCGCTACGATGGAATCCCTCGATCGTTTCCAGATATCCTTTTAGCATCTCCGAATCCTTTTCGTTATTGGCACCCTCTTTTGTATTGATGATAAACTCGGTGCAATAACCAAACTCAATCGAATGATTGGCGCTTTCAAACGCATGGTTAAACTCTTTTTTCTCGCCGGCGGCTGCTTGCTCCCCAAAACCAAAGCTGACCTCATCGCCGCCAACCAAAGCCTTATAAGCGCCCTCTAAAATATAGCAAAGGCCTTGTCCGCCGGCGTCCACCACACCAGCCTCTTTGAGCACCGGTAATTGATTGGGCGTATTATCCAGCGCTTTTTGCATGTTCTAATACCTTGGGGAAATCTCTAAAATGTCATTATCTTCCAGCGCCAATTCTGCCGCTTTGTTTGCCATTTCTTGGCAACGGTTAGAATCGTACCCTCTTTCGGTTTCATCACCGCTTTATAAGCTGTTTCTACGCCTCGGTTCAAGGCACCGGCAATAATCATGGCATCCAATTCCCGATGCGACTCAATCCCTTTGGCAAAGCCCCGCAATAACTGGGATAAGATGACTCCCGAATTTCCTGAGCGCCCCTGCAGCGAGCCGGAAGAAATTGCCCTTGGCAATCGTTTTCATATCGCCGTTTTCGATTTGCTCCACTTCCCGAGCGGCTGACAAAATCGTCATCGTCATATTCGTTCCGGTATCGCCGTCCGGCACCGGAAACACATTTAACTCATTGACATACTCTTTTTCATTTCCAGTAATTTCTGCACCTGCCAGAAACATGTTCCGAAAGGTTTTTTTGCATCAATTTTTGAACTTTCATTCCATCCTCCCTGCTTACTCGTCAACTCGGACGCCTTCCACAAAAAACATTGATCCGCTTTACTTTCATGCCAGAAAATGTTTCCAGTTTGTATTTCACCGTACTGATTCAAATTTTCCGTTACCGCCCTGAATGTTCACACCGTATTCAATAATAATATGAAAGTCAATGCATAACTCATTCTCTTCCACTATGACATTGACGCCCTTGGTCAGTGCCGACCGGCTCAGCATTTTTACTAATTCCGTCCTTAAGACTAACCATTGCCATGCCGACAATCCGTACAGCTCAACAGCAGATAAGCCCGCCATCTGAGCAATAACTTAGTATCGACCACGACCGAGCCCAATTCCGTTGTATATCCTATGCTCATAATTACCTCCTCGTCCTGTTTCCAGTAAACTATATAGAAAGTTCCTTTGTGCCAACAAAGTTTTCTCCTCAAAATGAGCCCTCGCGGCATCATTTTATACAGTATATCATAAATCAAAGACCAGTGCCAGAAAAATATTATGCTTTGATTCGCTCCAAAATCATCGCCACTACCTGCTCAATGCTTTTTCCGAGCTATCAATTTCACTCGCATCTGCCGCTCGCAGCGGGGATTCTTGCCTGTTTTGATCTCTGCTCATCTCTTCTTTAATCTCCGAAATAACATCCGCCAGGCTCTGCTCCTTCTCCTTTTTCGCAAAGCTCTGCGTAGCGTCTTTGGTCTCTGCACCTCTGCCGAAGCCGTTAAAGATTTTATATTCCGCCTCCGGCAGCACAACAGTGCCAATATCCTGCCGTCCATCACGACCGGCTGTCTGCTTGCAATTTGCTCGCCGCAAGCTACACCATTGCCTGTCGCACTCTCTAATGGTACTAATCTTCGATGCCCGCTCGCTCACTTCCTGTGTCCGGCAGACTGTTCACTGACATCTTCGTCTCTTGTAAATGAAGGCGCTATGCCCCATTTTCCTGCATATTTCAAAAATAATCGGTCATTTTCCGCTAACTCCGCCAGCTCCCGGCGATGCACCTCTAAATCACTATCTTTTTCCAAAACAATCTCGTCGCAGGGATAGCAGCCCCACTGCTCGATACATGGCACCGGTATCGACATAAAGTAATCCCCAGTTTTTGCCAGTTCCTTACAATCGTGCTTTTTCCCTGCCCTGACGGCCGTCAATTGCAATTTTCATGGTTTGTCTCTCCCAACCGGTCGCAATACTTTTGCGCCTTCTAAATATACATGATAGGGTTTTTGCAGTATTTCCGTCAGCAGACACCTGAATACACTGCCCAAGACTTCCTCTACGTCCATTTCAGTATAGCAAGCCAGTGCCGTTTTGTGTCAATCCCAGATTTCTGGCGCCCCTTGCCGGATATACTGCTGTCAGGTCTTTGGTCGCTGAAAAAGATTGCTACAATGCTTTCTTCCGTCAGCTGATTTCTGTTCTATAATCTTGCAGCAGTTTTCTTCGGTTTTGACTCAAGAACCTCCGTTTCCGCATTTTCCTACCGTAATTGCCCCACGAATGGCTTTCATCTCCTTTATCCGCAGGCTGAACCTCGCCAAATATCCGGTTGAAAATGCAATCTGTAAATTAAACCCTCCGGTTGCGCTCGTCCACATCAATCATTTCACCGGCAAAATAAAGTCCCTTTGTCAGCCTGCTTCCATCGTTTTCGGATTGATTTCCTTTTACCCGTACGCCGCCCCGAGTGATAATCGCCTCGGCAAAGCCACGAGTTCCCTTAATGGTAAACCCAGACCCTTTTAGACCGGATACTACGGTTTGTCTTTCTTTTTGCTGATTTGAGCCAGCCAGCTGTTTGCCGCAAGCCCGCAGCGCTGAAAAAGAAAGAAAGTAACTTGTGCGGTAAAAAGCGATGCCAAGGCTCTTTCCACGTTTTTGCTCCGGCTGCCGCTGTCTCTCGAAGTAGGCGCTCCTCTAACATTTCTGTGCTTAGGGCGGGTTTCAGGTCAATGATACCCTTCACCGCCGCCGGCTTTTTCGGCAAATAACTGGACGCCGATAGCGCCAAAGCGCCGCCCTAAAGCCAAACAGGGGTGAACTGGATTTCGCCCTGAGCGGCAAACAGCGTTCTTTCCCGTCTATCAGCCGAAAAGCGATATTTTTAAGGAGTAACGGGGAGCCGCCGCAAAAATCCCGCTCTGCCGTTTCCAGCGGCACCAGCGCCGGTACGGTTTCTTCCATGCTATGCCCGCCTGTGCCGCCAGCCGGTACCCATCACCGGTCGAGCCGGTTGCCGGATACGCTAAGCCGCCGGTCGCCAGGATAACCTGATTCGCCAAAAGCTTTTCGCCGCTATGTAAGCAAACACCAAGCACTCGCCTTTCCCCGTTATCTTCTGCAAGCGGTAGCTCCCCGCACGACTTCCTTTTTGCGAACAATCACCCCTACCGCTGCCAGCTGTTTTTCTAAAGTTTTAGCACATCGCTGGACTTATCCGAGCAAGGAAACACTCGCCCGCCTCGCTCTACTTTTTAATGGGCAGCCCGCCTGCTCAAAAAGTCATCAACTGATGACTGGACATGGCATGGAGCGCCCCATAAAGGAACTTCCCATTGGTTGGGATATTTTCCAATATTTCATTCGTGCCCGCCTGATTGGTTACATTGCATCGCCCTTTTCCGGTAAGATACAGCTTTTTCCCGATTTTTCATTTTCCAGCAAAAAGCACCCGCTGCCCCTGATTAGCGGCGGTGATTTGCTGCTCATGCAGCCGGCGGCACCGGCTCCCACTACCAGCGTATCGTACTGCCTCCGCCGGACTCATTTCTTTTTCCATCTCGGTTTTCTCCTTCAAATATCCGGAAGTCAGGTTATTAGATCCCAAATCCTCATATACCTGATATTCCTGCCAAATATTTTCCAGTTGCTCCAAACTATTAATAATTCTGTCTTTTCGCTTTAATGACATCGCCACGATAATCGCATTAACCACACTCATCGGCGCCACCAGCGAATCGACAATCGACGCCATTTCCGTACTGGCAAAGAGTGCCACATCGGCGATCCCCATCCCCGGCGACTGATCGCAGTCCGTTAGGAATCACCTTTGCTTTTTGCGACTGCGCAAAGGACAGCGCATGCAGTGACGTTTGGAATAACGGGGAAAGGTAATCCCAATCATGACATCATTTTCGTTAATCCGTCTTAAGTTTTCAAATATTTCGGTACTGCTGTTGCTATTAATAACTTTGACATTGTCAAACATCAAATTAAAATAAAATCCTAAAAAGTTAGCTAACACCGCACTGGCTCTCACCCCGACAATGTAGCATCTTCTGGCATCCAAAAAGATATTGAATCGCCTGATTAAACTGGTCTTCCCGCATTTCGTCCAAAGCTTTGCTTTAATTCTTTCCCTGTCGCTGGTTGAAAACATGCTATGACTGCCTGCCTCAATCTTGTCTTCAGTTACTTCACCCAGCCGCATGGAAGTCATCTTGGTTCTGGCAATTTCTTCTAAAGCTCTTTGCAACTTCGGATAACCGTCATAGCCCAGTTCATTGGCAAAGCGCACCACCGTTGATTCGCTGACGCCAACCACCTTTGCTAAAGCTTTGCCGCTGTCAAATAAACCGCCTTTATCATAATGCTGGGAAATGTAATTTCGCTGTACTTCTGCCCTTTCAATTCAGGAAACTTTCTGAATTTACAAAATATCTTTCTCGTACCATCTTTCCTTTTCGCCTTTTCTTCTTATTTTCCGACTTTTTGCCCGAAAATGCTGCAGAAATCATCGCATCTCCTTGTGTCGCCAGCGCCCTGCGCCAATTTTTCTGTCTCTATCACAGGAAGCTGCGGTCGGCATTGTCATAAAAATGAATTATCCGAGCATATTCATATGTCATCGCATTTTTCATTTATTTCAACAGCTATTTGTTTTCGCTTATTTTCATTGTCGATGGTCGCTTTTGAATCGACTTGTCAACTTTTTCCAGCATCTTTTTGCAAGAAAAGAAAAGGAACATCATCACAAGGATGGCAGTGGATTGTAGGGCTTTGCCATAAAATCCGAAACATTGTAGCCAATCACACTTAAAACAGAAAATCATCACCGCTTTTCCTATCCCCCACCGCCAAGGAAAAATCTCGTTTTCTGACCTCTGACGAGGAGCTGCGCGCTGAAACTACAATGACGGTGTAAACGGAAAGGAAAATAGTATCAGAATCGGGAATGCGCCTTTGCCCTGAATCCAGCTTTGAAATCTCTCATATTCCTTTTGCCGGTGCAGACCAAGGACGAGTGCTTTCCGCCCAATCTTTAATTAACAGAAAAACCAAAATCGTACCGATGCGGGTACCGAGGTAAGATAGCAAATATCACGCAAAAGCCAAAACGCCATAATATTGATTGTTACCAGTGCCGCCAAAGGAGCGGTGCAAAAACGCTTCAATCATAACCAGCAATATCCCGGCTAAAAACCGAAATGGCTCCAAGCCTTCCATGAGCGTAATCCAGAAACTCCGGCTGACTCATCCAGTTGAATCACTGCCATCACTTTCTCCCTTTGTTAAATGTTTAACTTTTCAGAATGACTACGTTGCCATCAGCAGGGCGTTTCCTTTTCACAATGACGGCTTTTCGACTTCTGCCATCAGCCTATGCTTTTCAAGCCGTTCTGATGCTATGCGTATCTGCAGCAGTATATCATAATCTTCCTATTTTCTCCAGTTTTCTCTCTAACTATAATCTTTCTCACCGACTTTTAATCCACGAATCTCAGCAGGAAATACCGCATTTCTATCTGTCCATGGCTTGCCCGCTTTTTATTCCTTTTTAGTTTTCGGATGATGTCGAAAAATATTTCCAGCTCATCTGCTGCACCGCCGGAATCCGGTCCGCCAGGCGCCTGCCATTTTAAAAATGATAGAGCTTTTCTTTGGGTTCCCCCTTGCCCGAATCTCAACCGTAATTGTCCGCGGCGGCGCATACGGCATAATCACCTGGTTTCCCGTTTCTTCCATGATAATCTCCGCCGGCTGAGGGGTAAACGTGCGCCGTTTCGAGCTCCGCCGCCAGCCGCTCCCCAATCCGATTCCCGCCGTCAGGCAGCTGTCCGCCCACTCCTGTGCTGTTATCGATAGCGTATAGGTATCATAAATCAAAATCCCGAGCCGAAGAATGAGCGGCACCACAAACATACAAACCGGCAGACGCAAGGCACTTTCAGCGTAATGGATCCTCGCCGCTTACCGTTTAACTAATCCTTTGACGGAAATAACGGCTGTTTTCTGCTTTTTCATATTTAATCGCCCATCTCCTTTTTTCCGGCAATGCTTGCACTGGGTCAGCCCCCTTTCCTCCGCCTCATGTGGCCGATTTCCATTACCTGATAGATTGACTTGATTGCACTCTTTCTTAGCGTGATAAATGGCTTGAGGAATCGGTTTTATATACGATATCCGATCCAGCCTGGCGGCTTTTACATTCCTTACAATTCAGCTTTCCTTTTTCAAACTCATACACCGGCGAGTAAATGCTAATACAGTAGCGATCCGTATGATATCTGGACCCTTTTTCGGTGATATAGACCACCGCTTCTTCGTTTTTCTTCTTTTTCCTCTTTCTGATATTTTTGCCGTCATAACGGCGGATGTTCCCAATATAGCTTTCCACATAAACCGGCTGACAGATTTCCGCCTGCTTCAAAAGGGGAAGCGCAGAAACGATAGACTTAAAGCAGAAAAGCCGGACGCCTTAAAATCGCAGAGATACCTGCCAAACCGAATACTGAGCCGCTCCGGTGCAAAAGCCGGACTCCTCCGCCACGCTGCCGGCAAAGCTTTTTGCTTTCAAATATTGGTCAAAAACACCCGACTGACATAAACGCACGCTTCACTTTTTGGCAGCGTATGCCGGTAGCTCCTGCGGGAGCTTGCCGATTTTTCAGCGATATCACCGGAAAGCTCTGCCATTTCCTTAAAATCGCTAAGCCAATCCTCAACCGCCGGTGCCGAAAAATCAATCTTTTTGCACCAATTCGCCCGCTTTTCTCTCTATCTTCAAAATGTCCTCTGTTTTTAAGCTCTGCCGCTGATGGGTATGATGTGCCAATAGCTCCGACAGCTCCAAATGATAAAGCAGATACGAATCATACGAAAAATCAACCGCCGCTTCGAGCTGCCGCTCGGCTCAGGCGGTAATCCATGTGCAAATAGCTCATCAGCTATACAGCACCATTATCGTGTAAAACACAATCGGTACCACAATTGCCGCTTCAATCGTTACCGATGCCTTGCCTTTCACTAATATCCCCCTCCGTCCATGCTTCAATCTGGCCTACTCTTTCAGCCATGTTCCCAATCTGCCTTTTTGTCCAAAAGGAAGAAACACAGGCTGATAGCCGGCGACGGAATGTACGGTAAAACGCCGCTCGCAGTCCAGTAAATAAAATCCGGCACTGTTTGCTCTGCTGATTTTGCTGAATCGATCCAGTGCCCGCGACCACTTCCACATCCTCCGGCACAAAGTCCAGCAGCAAAAATAAGCGCAAATAATCCACATAGCTCATACCGATATACTCCCGCCAGTCCTTGACCGTCTTTTTGTCCCTCGCTTTTTGGCAGTACTTTTTCAGCTTTTGGTCAATCCTTTGCTTTAACAGCTCCTTTTTGCTGTTTGATGGTTTCCTTGCTTAATTTATTAAACTCCGCTCCCAATTCGCCAAGCTTTTTCTTTTGTATGCAGCTTTTCCTTTCTTTTCTGTTTCCCGCGACACCTTATCAATTTCCGTCTGAGCCTGTACAATCGCTTTTTCCGTCTGCTTCCACTTTTTGGTGTAGCTTTCTTCGATATCTTTCCTGCCTGCTCCAGCGCACGCAAGGCTCAAAACAGCTTTTGCCTGCTCCTGACCTCAGTCCCAGTTCTATTAGCTCCTGCTCGGCTTTTTGCCTTGCTGTCGGTATAGCCTTGCGACTTTTTGGCGAACCGCCTTTCTAGCACTTTGCCGAGATGGATTGGTCCAGCGCCTGCACCTCGGCGGTTAATTCCTCGGCTTGCTCGGCGGTGCGATTTTTCCAAAATAATAGCGCAAAATCGCCGGTTAAGCCGCCGGATATGGCATTGAGATTATCTTGAAATACTTCCGTTCCTTTTTAGCGTTTTTCGGCTGTTTCCATAAAGCGTCCACCGCCCTCAAATGCAATGCCGATAAAGCCCCTTCTAAGGAGGTATACCAAGTTGCCGCTGTTTTTAATCAGCGGTACTCGGCTGCCTCGAAACAGCATAAAAATATCCACCCCGGTCTCCAGTGCCGCCCATAAGCCCACAATCACTCCGGCTATGATAAGCGTGCCGGCGCTTAGCTCCACCAGCCGGCAATCGCCGCCGCTATCGAGTTGACTGTCGCCATTTTCGCCGGATCCGAAATCAGCGCAAGAATGTTAAATAGTAAGCGAACGCCGAATAAAGCACCAATCATCGCCGTCTGATTGCCCGTTTCCGCTCCGCCGAAAAAGCAGATACTCCAGCCTCCCCGTCTGGCGTGGTCGCTCTTAGCGTAGCCGGAAATTGCCAGCTCCTCTTCCGGCTCGCAAGGCAAAATGCGAAAAAGACCATAAAGTATTCATTGACAATAAACTTTTCCGACATCTCCCGAAATGCCTGCTCTGCCTGCTGCAAAAGACTTTGTGTAAGGAAAAAATCCCGAGTGGAAACGACCGTAGCCAGTGAAGACGGAAGCCGATTGGTATTTAAGATTTTTCCTGATCCAAAACAGCGCATCGGCTAATTGGGCTTCCGCCGCTTGGCTCATCGCCTGCTGTTTCTGCTCCAAACTGTCCGCATCTTCTGTGCTATCGGTTTCCCGATAATTTTTGATAGGATAGCGGAAAAATAAAAAATAAGCCGCCGCCTTACTGACTAAAACGCTTTCTCCGCCCGCTTTCCAGCTCTCCCAGGCTGTATCGTCCCATTCCTTATCCGCTCTTTTGGCACTTTTATAGCCTGCCAGCAGACTTTTGCCCTGAGTATAAAAAGTCGCTGATCGCCTTCTCTACGGTTAAAAATTATCTTTTTCCACCGTTAGCTTCTCCTGCAAATACTTAAAATTGCCAATGCGACTGACACTATTAGCGTGACATCGCACTGCCATAGAGTCTGCTCCATTTCATCGCGCAGACTGTTTTTACCGTCCCACTTAAATCTGCCTGTTCCAGCTCCTGCAAAAAGCCTTTCATTGCCGGAATTTGACTTTCGTAATTTGCCGCAATTTCCGTTGCCAGCCGCTCGGCATTGCGATAAGAATCCGCCAAAGCTTGGTACGGCTGCAAAACCTCAGCAATTCCGTTTTTCTGTCATACAGGGCGTCATTTAGCTCCATTTGCTGAATTCTCCCGCTCCATCGGGTTTAGTGCCGGATCATAGGGCAGATAGCTGTCAATAATCCCCTGCTATCCTCTGCCCAGCCTTCTATTTCCTGAAACACGTCCTCGGCATTGGTCTGCCGGCTTATCATTTCTTCTTTTAGCCGCTCCGGCAAATCGCTCCGGCTCCTGATTTCTGCTTGCTTTTTGGTCTGCATAGCGGCACTAACATTAAACAAATTAATCCCAATCCCGCTAATTTCTGCCGCTTGCGTTTTGGCGTGAATTTCTGCTCCGTCCAAATACCGGTACAGCTTTTTCAGTTGCCGGTCGCTTTCCTTAAAGCTCTTTACAATTTTCTCTTTCTTCTTCAGCCATTCCTCCGCCTTGAGCTTTTTGCCAGATTTTCAGTTTTTCCAGCCATGGCTCAAGTGCAACAAAGGGTAGCTTATCCTTCGCATAAAGAATCGCCTCGGATTTTGCCGCCATAAGCTGCGGATAGTCCATTTCGACTTTCATCTTTTGTAAGCTGGTTTCCTTACCCTCAAAAATGGAAAATGATAGAAATCCCCTATTTTTCGCTACTTAGCAGGTCCTGAAAAATAAAGTCCTCCGGCTTCCTGCCCCCAAAAGGCTTTTTGCCGTCTGCTCCAGTGTCAGCTTACTATCTGCCAATGCCTCATGATAAAAAGCAAACCGTATTCTTCCATGATATCGGTAATATAGTCCGCTTTCAGGTTATGAATTGCCAGCCGCCCATGGTTTCCTGCTTTTGCATAAAAGGTATTGCGAGCCGGTAGGCTTCCACCATTCCCAAAGCAAAGGTAACTAAAGCTTAAATACACAATGCTCATAAAAAGTAATACTGCCTCTATTTTTCTTCATTTTCCTCTCCTATCCGTCTGCTCTCCGCTCCGGGCGGGTACTGCTTTTATCCCTACTCCCTTGGCTTTTATCCTACCAAATCCAGCCCAAAAAGTCGTCCGCAAATTGTGGAATAAAATTAGAAAAATGATTAGAAAATAATTTGAACTTAATTAAAGTTCTCTTTTCAAATGCCATCTCACCTTAAATCCTGATTTTTATTCTCCAAAGCTTACCAACACCACTTGACAAAGAACCGAAATTTGGGGCATTATAAAAATCCTATGGAATTTCTTCCATAGGAAAAATATATTTCATAACCAAAGCTTGAATTTTCTTAATTAGTATAAAAATCATCAATTATATTTAAATCGTAATCAAAAACCGCATGATAAATCATACAATAATCACCATCGCTATCATAAATTCTTATTTTACAAGATACCGTATCTAATGGAATATCATACTGAAAGTCTTTACTTATAGAAACCATATCATTGCTAAAAGCTGTATTTATTCCTCACAGTATTTAAATCTGCCCTCATATTTTCCATAAAATTTTCATATTCATCTTTATACCAATTCTCCAAACACAAAAAGACTTTCCTTCGTTAATTTAAATATCTCGCTTTCCTCGATAAATACACTAAAGTCCTTCTTGTCTATTGGAACTTTCATTTATAGCCTCCACAAATCAAAAAAATTATTTTCTTTGCATTATACCAAATTATATTCTTTTTCAGCTAAACTATGACAAAGCTTCTTCACAAAAAGCAAAAATCCAAAGCCTATTGTATCTTGCATTTCATTTTACAAGCCCCCTATTTTCTTCCCTAATATATCTCTTTTTATTCACAAATGCCGTCATTTCTTCTTCTTTTTTTCTGAGCAGTCTTCTTTTTCTTCTTCCGTTCTCACATGAAGCTTAATCGTTTCTACCGGAATATCGGTTTCCTTAAAAGGAATCCATATAGCTTTTTGTGGTTCGTCAAACCAAATAAACCACAACCGCCACTGTAACCACTGCCACAATAACATAAAAATAATCTGTTCCGTTGTCAATGCCCTGCAACTCAAACCATGAAATAGTCGCCGGTTTTTGTTCTTCTCCACGCGCCGTTGTCGCCGCATTGGCATATACCATTCCCTTTTTGCACCAAGCTCTGCATCAAATCATAAAAACGCCACATTCTCCTTTTTCCCCTTCCTCACTATTAAGTAAAATAAGTCCCGACCGCTAAAGTAGCCGTCAAAAACAACTCCGTTCTGATTTCGCCGCATCTTTCGGTGAAAAAGCACCTGTTTTTCAAGCAAGTATTGCCATCTCCTAAAAATGCGAAATAATGATACTTTTACGAAATAACCTTCGTCAAAAACTTCTACGGGCGTTAAACAACGAAATAACTAAGCATTTCGTTACAAAAACAACTAATTTTGCCTAAACGAAACAAAAAACCGCTATGAATAATGTTACCATTAATCACAGCGGTTTTGACGGAGAAGGAGGATTTGAACCCTCGCACCGCGTTAACGATCTACTCCCTTTCCAGGGGAGCCCTTCAGCCGCTTGGGTACTTCTCCAGATTAAAACGGAGAGGAAGGATTTGAACCCCCGGCTCCTTTCAGGTCACTAGTTTTTCAAGACTAGCTCCTTAAGCCACTCGGACACCTCTCCATACTTGTTGACAAGCACTAATGTAGAATATCATAAAGTGCCTCGGCTGTCAAGCGTTTTTACCGCTGTTACCTCGTTTGTATTTATCGCTAAAATCTCGCTACTACTAATCTGTCTATCTTTTTAATCCCGATAAACCCCATACGCCCGACTGACTTCCTGAATAAAAAATAATGCCATTTCCGGGCTTATCGATTTCTAAGCTTTTTCCGAATGGATTCCACAATATTTTTCCACCGCCTCTTTGACCGACAGAATCAGCACAATTTCTTTTTCCGGTTCAATTTCCATATGAAACAATTTAACCGTTTCGTGTACCCCCGAGCCTCTTCCGTTTAGAATCGTTCCGCCCTTAGAACCGGCAGCTTTGGCGGCATCCATTACTTCCTCCGCCTTGCCTCGGTTTACGATTGCTGTAATCAATTCATACATCGCTTTCTCTTCCCTTTCTTCCCTTTTCTGCCTGCTCTGCCATTTGACTGCACCCTATAATTGCCCGCATCGGTGTGGAAAAAAGCAATCCCCTTATTCGGTTTTTCAAAAATGAAAATCCTCCGCCAACCTCGCCATCACCCGCTCCGCCGTCTGACTGTCCGTTCCCATAAGCACCAGTTCTTTTCTTTCATCATAGAGTGAAAAAAAGTTCAAAATAGCGTTTTGAACGGTTCCTTTCGCCGGCAGGATTGTACCGCCCCGCAGTCCATAGTCTTTGGCTTTATGCATAAGCTTACTGCCCATACCCATAGCCAACCACCGCATAAATCAATTTCAAAACCAGATGTATGTTCAAAGCCTGCCATACTCATTTCTCCACTTCTTTTGCTTTCATTTTAAACACCAATCCCAAAAGCTGCAAGGTAACAATGGGCATCGTCGCTACCATGGCAATCATTCCGAAGCCGTCCGTCAAAAGATTTGCTCTCAAACGCCTGCGCCGCTCGCTCGAATAAAAGCCAAGATAAAGGTCGCCGTCATCGGTCCGGTCGCCACTCCGCCGGCATCAAAGGCAATACCGACAAACAGCTTAGGAGTTAAAAACATCAGCCCGATACACAGGATATAGCTGGGAAGCAAATAATGCCAAAGCTGCACGCCGGACACCAAAATCCGAATGACAGACAGCGCTACCGCCAGACCTACCCCCACCGCCAGCGAAAACAGCACTGCCCTGCGCTTAACATAACCACTGGTAACATCTTCAATTTGATGCGTCAAAACATGGACCGCCGGCTCGGCTAAAATCGTAGCTACACCCAAAAATCAAACCAATCCCAATAATATAGCCCTTATTCTCCATAAGCGCCAAACGATTGCCAATGCTGGCACCGACATTCATAAATCCGCCATTGACACCAAGCATAAACACAAATAGCCCCAAAAAGCCAAAGAAAAAGCTGGTTAAAAGTCTACGCACTCTCTTTTGGATAAACGAAACGATATTTTTCTGTAAAACCAGCAAAATAACAAATAACGGCAAAACCGCCATAATGCTTTCCCAAAAATACGTCCGCACCAAAATCACGAAATGGCTGAATCTGCAAAAATATCGGAATCACCGCCGCCGGTAAACTCCCCTACCTTACCAAAAGATACCCAGCAGCATCACTCCTAAAATTGCTCCGGTTGAGGCAATCGCCACCAAGCCAAAGCTATCCTTTTCGGATGCCTTGCTATCCTTTTTTAGCTTAGAAATACCAACCGATAGCGATAAAAATAAAGGAACCGCCAAAATACCGGTAGTCGAACCGGAAGAATCAAAGGCAATCGCCAGTAAATCTTTTTCGATACAAAAAGATAAGCCAAAAATAATCACATAGATGACTAACAACACCCGGTACAAGGGAATATTATGAAAATTCGCGTAAAACCGAATGCCAGCATCCCCGCTAAGCCGTCGATACCACAACCATGCAGCGTCGGCTTAAAATCTGCCCGCCGGTAACTGTACTCACCTGATTTGCCAGCACCATCAGCCCCGGCTCTGCAATCGAAATAAAAAGCCCAAAAATTAGTCCGGCAATCAAAACAATCCATAGCTTATTGGTCTTAGCCAGTGCCAATCCGGTCAAGCTCCCCAATGGAGCAATTCAATCTCCACACCAATCAAAAAGAGTGCCAAGCCCAAAGTAATCAAACACAGCCAATCAAAAACGAACCAGTAGCGTGCCGCCCAAAGGGAGTCAGGGTAAAAATTAAGAATTAAGACCAGCACAATAATCGGTAAAAACCGATGAGAGTACCTCTTTTAATTTAGAAACAATCAGATTCAATCCAGCCTTCCTCTCTTAATTTCCCGCAACATTTTTCGCCTTTGCTTATTCTCTATTGTAGCATCACCCTGTCCCCTACACATAGGCTACCTGCGAAAATCTCCTCTATCAGCCCAGCTTCAGCCCCGGCACAGCATTTAAGTCAAGCGGTGCAAAGCTTCCTTTTAAATATTCACGATAAGCCGCCACTCCAATCATAGCGGCATTGTCGGTACAATAAATCGGGGACGGCACGTGGAAGAAATATCCCCGCTCCTGACGGGCTTTTTCCATGCCGGCACGCAACCGGAATGGTCGCTACCCCGCCTGCCAAAGCAATCTTCTTTAAGCCGTAATGCTCCGCCGCCTGCATCGTTCTTTCAATCACCACGTCTGTTACCGCCTTTTTGAAAAAGAAGCCGCCAAATCCTCTCGGCAAACCGTTTCGCCATGCTCGCTCCGCCCGGTGCAAATAATTGATAACTGCCGACTTTACCCCGCTAAAGCTAAAATCACTAGCTCCCGTCGATATGTGCCTTAGGAAAAACAATGGCATTTTTCGTTTGCCCTGCTTAGCGGCACGATCAATCTTCGGTCCGCCCGGATAGCCAGTCCGATTTGACGAGCAATTTTTATCAAAACGCCTCGCCAATAGCATCATCTCTGGTTCTTCCCAAAATCGTATATTTCCCGTAATCTCCGTTTTTCACTAAGTGGGTATGTCCGCCGGAAACAATCAAGCATAAAAATGGCGGTTCAGCCTTGGCTCTTCAATATAATTGGCGGCAATATGACCGCTGATATGATGCACCGGCACCAGTGGCCATCACGGCAGTACGCCAACGCCTTTGCTTCCGCCACGCCGACCTAGAGTGCTCCCACAAGCCCCGGTCCGTAACCGCAACTGCCGATAAATCGTTAAACCCGCAACCGGCCCTGCGTCATAGCCTCTTCAATGACCTGATCTATTTTTCTCAATATGCATGCGGACGCCAACTCCGGCACTACCCGCCAAAGCGCTGATGCGATGCAATCTGCGAGAAATAATAGTTGGAAAAGAATGTTTCTGCTATTTTCCACTACTGCCGCCGATGTTTCATCGCAGGAGGTTTCTATCGCTAAAATCTTTATTTTTCTTGTTCCATAACAGCCATTGTGTAATCTTTCCTTTACTCAGTCACTAAAAACTCTTTCGCCTTTCGCCCAGCCGACAATCTTCCATTACTTCTGCTCATTTTCATACAAAAAGATAATCAATATAATAATAATTGCCGCTAACATTGGTGTAAAATACCACGCTCACTCGGACCGTCGGTCTGGCAATTCCGTCATGTTTTACTTTGTCCATCGGATACGGCGCTAAGGCTTTAAAATCCACAATTTTTATTTTTGATTTTTCTGCCGCTCCGTTTCCATCCACACCTTCAGCTGTTGATTCGTTTCCTCGTTTTTCTTCAACAGCTCCGGCGAAAACTGACTGCGCTGGAGTTTAATCAGTTCATCTAACTCTCTCTTCTTTTAAGTCTTTCCCGTAAGTCATTTTTAAAATCATAGAATTAAGCTGCTACTACCTGATCCGGCGATTTCGCCGCCAGATTTAAAACCCTTTTGTCTTTCCGCTGTGATCGTTTCCGAGTAACTCCATGACTTTTGGTTTCACTGAGCACATTCGTTTCTGTCGTTGATTTGGGCGCCGACTTTTTGCCCTGCACAGCATAAATCCCATACAAAGCTCCTGCCAGCACTATAATCAGCAAAAATCACAACGATCCATTTCTTCATGACGAAATCACCTCAACCATTTTATTCTCATTTTTCTAAACACTCTGCTTTCTTTTACCGGAAATACACCAAAACTATTTTTGTTTGCCGCTTGCAAGCATCTTTCCTTTGTCAGCAATGACAAGTTTCTACTTTGCCGCTCTCTAACCTATGTTGTCCGTCAATGCAAGAAATATTAGTCTATAAAAGTTAAAGTCATGGTTTCCCTGATCCTTGGGAATTATCGTATCTTTAAAAATCGCTTTTTGCTACCGGTAGCTGTTCTTTCGGATAAATTAAGGATGGACTGCAGTGCGTCAGCCACAGTTTTTACCCCCGCCTTTTTGACTAATGTCACTGCCTCTTCAAAGGTCATAGTGCTTATAGGCAACGGCATTGGTATTTTCTACCTTTTCCCCGTACATCCCCTCGCAAATAAACAAATCCGAGCCCTTTGCCTCTTCTTCAATGGATAACGTCGGGCGGGTATCGGTGCAATACGTTATGCGCCCTTTTCGCTCCTCACCCAAAAACCATATCCGGCGTAAGCTTTCGCCCTTCCCATTCCATCGTCTCGCCTTTTTGCAGCTGGACCAGAACCGGATTGGAATATCGAGTGCTTTCGCACTTTCCGCATTAAACCTTCCCTGCCGATCAATATGCAGGGCATAACCATAACAATTTACCCGATGATTGACATGAAAAGCCCGAATCCGATATCCTTTTTGGGTAATTTCTTCTCGATCTTCCTTAAGCTCATGAAATTGAATCGAAAACGGCGGCTGCGGCACAATTACCCGCAGCGCATTCACTACTTTCTCCAATCCCTTCGGTCCAATCATCAGGAGCGGTTCGGTCCGCTCCGAATTAGCCATGGCTAAGAGCAGGCCGGGCAATCCGCTGATATGATCGGCATGAAAATGGGTAATGCAAATCGTATCAATCTGTTTATAGCCCCAGCCCTGCTCCTTTAAGGTGGATTTGTGTTCCTCCCCGCAATCAATCAAAAGATTGCTACCGTTATGTCTGGCAATCAGCGAAGTCAGCCAGCGATAAGGCAAAGGCATCATTCCGCCGGTTCCCAGCAAACAAAATATCTCAACATTCGGTTCCTCTTTCTATTTTTAACATCTCTTTACTTGCTTAACCGCATTTTTCCGGTGTAAAGCCAAACTCCCGGAAAGCAACGCCTGCCGGCCCCGAGGCGCCAAAGCCTTCCATCGCAATCATTCTGCCGGAAAAGCCCAAATATTTATGCCAGCCAGCTGCTGCCCGCCTCCATTACTAAGCGTGCCGTTACCTGCGGCGGCATAACCTTTGGCTTTTTATATTCTTCTGGGTCGCTTTTCAAACAGCTCAAAGCTCGGCATACTGATTACCCGGGCAGCAATCCGTCTGCTTTCAGCATTTCCTGTGCTTTCATCATCTGCTCTACTTCGAGCCGCTCGCCATCAGTAGTACGTCCGGTACCGCTTTTTCGCAATCCGACAAAATATAGGCTCCCTTTAATGCCTCTTTGCCGCTCCCCGCATAATTCGGCAGGTTTTGGCGAGTTAAAACCAGAGCGACCGGTGTCTTCTTCGAATGCATTGCTACATACCAGCCGGCTGCCGTTTCTTTGGCATCTGCCGGACGGAAGGTAATTACATTCGGCATACTGCGAAGAGATGCCAGCTGCTCTACCGGCTGATGCGTCGGGCCGTCCTCTCCCACGCCGATGCTATCATGCGTCAGGGACATATACCGGTGCAATATTCGCGAGTGCCGCCAGCCGAATCATCGGCTTCATATAATCACAAAATACAAAGAAGGTTGCGCCATAGGCTTTGAATCCGCCATGGAGCTCCAATCCGTTTAAGATACCAGTCATTGCCAGCTCCCGCACGCCAAAATGCAGATTTCTGCCGGTGTAATCTTGCTTTGCTAAAATCGCCTTGCCCTTTCATATAAGTTTTAGTTGACGATGCCAAATCCGCCGAACCGCCAAATAATACCGGTGTCTTAGCCGCAATCCGCTGAATCACTTCCCCGGATAAATTACGGGTGGCATTGGGCTTTATCGGCAAAGCTCCAAAAAATCAGGCTCGTCCACAAATGCCAAATCCAGTTCCCCGTTTAGCCGCTTTAACAGCTCATCGGCTAATTCCGGATATGCCTTAGCATAAAGCCGCCCAAGCGGTATTCCACTCTTTCTCTGCCTGTTCGCCTTTTTGCCAAACGGTTTTGGCATAAGCACACATCATCATCAACAAAAAGTCCTTATCCGCCGGCAAACCTAAGTTTTCTTTCATTGCCTTAACATTTTCAACGCCCAGCGGCGCACCATGCGACTCCTCACTCCCCTGCAGTGCCGGACAGCCATAGCCAATCATAGTATGGGTAATAATCAGACTTGGCTTCGTCAAATCCGCCTTTGCCTCGTTAATTGCCTTTTCAATCGCTACGATATCATTTCCGTCCGCCACATCAATCACTTGCCAGTGGTAGGCGGCAAAAACGTTCGCTACGTCTTCGGTAAAAGCAATCTCGGTGCTGCCCTCAATGGTAATCCGGTTCGAGTCATAGATGACAATCAGTTTGCCAAGCCCCTAAAAGCTCCCCGCTAACGAAGCCGCCTCCGAGCTAATCGCCCTCCATCAGGCGACCATCGCCGCATAGAGCGTAGGTATAGTGATTTACCGGCTGATATTCGCCCCGATTATGCTTACCGCCAAATGAGCCTCGCCCATTGCCATACCAACTGCCATCGCAAAAGCCGGCTCCCAAAGGTCCGGTCGTTGCCTCGACTCCGGTCGTATGACCATATTCCGGGTGTCCCGGTGTCAAAAGAACCCCATTGCCGGAATGCCTGCAATCTTCTATTTTTCAAACCATAATCAAAAACATGCAGCAAAGAATATAACAGTGCCGAGCCATGACCTGCCGACAAAATAAAACGGTCCCTATTATGCCATGTGGCATGATGCGGATTATGCGTCATTGCTTTTTGCCCACAGCGTAAATGCAGCCGGAGCTGCGCCCAGTGGGAGCCACGATGTCCGAATTCGCCTTTTTGCACAGTATCTGCGGATAGTCCACGCAAGGTATTGATTACTTTTTGTTCCACGTTCATTGAAAATTCCTCCTTTTTAATTCCGCCCACATAATCAAAGCATCTTCCGCCGGTTTCCGGTAATAATCTTTTCGTATTCCGGCAACCTGAAACCCATTTTTGATAAGCGGCAATCGCCGCCGCATTACTTTCTAACCTCTAATGTCATCGCCGTTATGCCCATTTGACCAGCTTTTTCTTTCAAGAAGCGGACCATTTTTGCCCCTAGCCATGCCCCTGGCGGAGCAACGAAAAGCAATATTTGTGATATTTCCGTCGGTCAGGATTTTCCAAAATCCGGCGTAACCAATCACTTCCGCATTTTCTATCCACACATAATAAAAAGTGTCCGGATTGGTCAGTTCATTTTTCAAAGGCAACCGCACTCCATGGCGTAGAAAAGCTTTCTTCTTCAATTTTTGCACCGCCTCGATATCGGATAAACGCATTTCTCTGATTTCTTCCATTTTACTCGCCGCATTCTCTTTCTGCCTGCGTCTTTTTCAAATAGACCGGTACCAGCTGACTGCCGGCGATTCCTTTGCCGGTTTGGAGCTTCTTCTCCCCTAGATAGGCAATACTGGCTGCCGACAGCTGATGCCGCCGCTTATCCGGAATAAACAAATCTTGCGTATTTTGCTGTGCTTTCCATTCCTGCTCAAACTGAAAAATCCGTCTCCTACGACTGCAACCGCCTGCCCGGATGCCTGCACCGCTTTTTATCCGGTCAATTCCTTCCGGCAAAAAGCAAAAACCTGCGGCGCCTCTATCTCTGCCAAGCACCCTGCCTGCGCCTGATACTGTGCATAATATAGCTCCTGACTGCGGGCAAAAAGCGGCGAGACAAATTCTTCCCTGAAAAATCGACCACATTATAGGCAAGTCCTTCTAAAGACGATACCGCTACTACCGGTTTTCCGGTTGGCAATACCAAGCCCTTTGCCGTAGCAATTCCAATCCGCAAACCGGTATAAGAGCCGGGCCCCGCCGATACTGCCACACCGTCAATCTCCTCCAGCGAAAATTCCGCTGAGTGTCAGCATTTTATCCAGCAAAAGGCAAAAAGTCTGAGAATGGGTAAGCCCTATATTTAATGTAAATTCCGCTACAATTTTTCTCATTCTCGGCAATCGCCAGACCTGCCGCCTTGCCGGAGCTTTCTAAAACCCAATATTTTTCATTTTCCTATCCTTTACTGCTGATTTTTCGTTACCGGCGTTCCCAAAAACAACGCCGGTATGCCTATGCTTAAACTGCAAAAACATTTTTCAGTATAACATATTTTTTCTAATTTATCAGTCCTATCTTTCCTTAGCAGTCTGTTTCCTTTTTACCGACCTCTTATCTGCACATTTTCACCGTTTTTCTCCAATGGATTTATAACCATTTCCTAATTGCATTCCCTATCAATTTCTGATATGATAAAAGTAAGATTTTATTGCTTTTTAACCCATTTCTTTTTCGTAGCAAGAAAGCCGCCATTTTTGCCGTCCCGAAAAAAGCCGGTAAAATATAGACAGAGGGACTTATGATATTATATGCCGTTCACCGCTAAAAACTAAACAGTCCTTATGCCGATGCGGTTAGGAATACGAAAAAGGTTGAGGGCGTTATTGCAAAAATCAAGCTTTGTTTCGCAAAATCCGCTCTGCCGAGTCATCCGCTCACTACATTAACGATTACCAGCGGCATTGCTGGAGCACCCATGCTTTCTTCGGAAGAGTTGGCTGCCCGGCTTTCCCAGTACGGGCTTAGCGGTCAGGCACAGTTACACTTTGTATTAGATGAGTATCCTGCTACTTTTTGAAAACTGTCTTTCGCTTAGTCACGCCCCCTTATCGCAACCACTTTTAACCGTCCTTTTTGTATGAACAGATTTATCGGGCTTTTCCGCATTATTCATCGGCATAGCTACCATAAATAAAGGAGCTTTTATGAAAATCAAATGGAACGAAAAATATACCACCATTTCTGTTTATGTTGTCATCGTTTTTGTGATTTGTTACGGCATTTACAAAATTACCGACAGCATTACTGTCAATCAGCAGGTTTATACCACCATTGTCAGCTCCTTGGTACCTTTTTATCGCTTTTCTGCTGTCCTATTTTCTCTTTCCGTTGGTGGATTTGATTGAAGGCAAGTTCCTTAGCGGCATAAGCGACCCAAAAGCGGAAACGCTTTTATTTCTATTTTTATTTCTTATTTAAGCGTAATCGGTCTTTCCATTTTACCTTATCCTTTGTCGTTCCTCAATTACTCCAAAGCATTCGGGACGTCAGCCGGCTGGTTCAGCGTTTTAACAGCTATACACCGGAAATTGAAAAATGCTGCAATCCCAGCAAATTCATACTTTTTCAATACTTCTTTTTATATTGATATGACCTTTTTCAATCGTTATCTCAGTAAGACCTTGGATATCAAAGAGGCGCTAAATTCCGTTTCTGATTTGCTGACCGGCTTGGTTCCGGCTTTTGATTAACTTTTATCCCATTTTGCGTCCGGCTTTCTAAACGTCATTTTGGGTATGATTTTGGCAGTTTACCTTTTGGCAGGCAAAGAAAAATTGGGTACTGCCTCCAAGCGTTTTTGTCCGCTCCCTTTTTCCCAGAAAAATGCGGAAACCCTTTTGAAATTATGGCGGACAGCCACAGTATTTTCAACGGCTTTATTATCGGCGACCTGATTGATGCTTTTAATCATCGGTATGATTACGTTCCTTGCTATGCTGATTTTGCGAATTGACTATCCCTTGCTGGTCAGTATTATTGTTGGCGTAACCAATATCATTCCTTATTTTGGCCCCTATTATCGGCGGTGTTGTCGGTTTTCTCCTGCTGATCTTTGTTGATCCGATTAAAGCCTTGATTTTTGCTGGTTTGATTTTTGGTTATTCAGCAATTTGACGGCAATTTCCTAAAGCCCAAGATTTTTGGTCAATCCGTTGGCTTAGGTCCGATTTCCGTTATTTTCCATTTTCTTATTTTGGCAAATTATTTGGCTTTGTGGGTATGTTCCTTGGCGTTCCGATTTTTACCATTTTCAAAAATATCATTGACCGCTATTTTAAATAAAGAATACCAAAAATACCCGGACGGCTGTCCGGATAGTCAAACTCCTGCTCCTACTTCTTTTCCCTATGATATCCACAATAAAATTAAGCTCTCTAAAAAGTTTTTGCTCCGGATAAAGTCACTGCTAATGCCTAAACGTCATGGATAGCGGCAAACCCGAACGCAAAAACTTTTTAATTTCTTTTGCCGGCTCTGACAATCAGCATGGCAATTCCGGTTTCCAAATCAGCTTTTTCCCCTTTTTATAATCCCATTCTAATTGCACGATTTCTTGCATAAAAGCATTTAATTCTTCCGCCGAAAACATCTTCGTCTGTGCCGTTAATTTATTTATAATAAAAGGCTTAACACCAAGCAGTTTTGCTGTTTCCGTTGCCGGTGATGCGTTTTTCTATTAACAGCTTCATTTGGCTGATTTGCCGAAGCTGGCGACCAATCATAGCTAAAAATCTCACCGCTGACTCTCTGTTTTGTAACATAACCTGATAATTTTCCATTGCCGTCTGCGGTCTTTTTCGCCCCAAAGCGTCCGTCAGCTGAAAGAGTTTTGGACTCAAACGCTCTTGCACCAAAGCAATTACCATTTCATCGGTTACCACGTCCGTTGCCAGTGCGACCAGTTTTTCACATTCCTGAAGTAGCCCTGTCAGTTCCTCTCCCGCTCTTTGAATCAAAAAGCTTTGCCGTTTCCGTTTTAATCCGCAGACTGATAGCGATAAAACCATTTCCCCAAATAAGCAACCAGCTTATCCTCTGTCAAATAATCCTGTTCTTCCACGCAACCGGCGGATTGAAAGAGCTTAAACAGTTTTTGCGCTTATCTGCTTCCTTTTCTTTGACAATGACAACGGTACTTTCCGGCAATTGCTCCAGCCGCTTGGTCAGTAAATCCAGCCCATCCTTATCCTTATGCTCAAAAATGCCGGTATTTTTTAAAACAACTACCCGATAATCCGCCATAAATGGCAGCGTTTCGCACTTATTTAATAAATCCCGCATATCCTTGGGCAGGCTTTCTATTACCTCTAAGTTCAAATCATTTCCTCTTCCCGCAGATAGGTATGAATAATTTTTCCATATCCAGCAAGTACTGCTCCTGCCCATATAGCAGAAAGAGCCGTTTTTTATCGGTCAAAGCCTTATCCAATTCTTTACTCATCAATCATTACCTCTCCATTTCGGGAAAAATGCAAAAAAACAGCACCGTCCCACGCCGTTACCCGGCTCTTTATCCCTCGGTCTGCCAATTCTTGTATCAGTATCGGCGATGGGTGTCCGTACCTATTATACAAGCCGCAGGAAATGATTGCAAGCTTTGGTTTTGGTAACTGCCAAAAACTCCGGACCGGTAGAATATTTTTGAGCCATGGTGAGCTGTTTTTAATACGGTAATTTCATGCGGCACTCCTTTTTCTAAGAGAAGCTCTTCTACCTCTTGACCGATATCGCCGGTAAAGAGCGTTTTACTGCCGCAATATTCCATTTCCGCTACAAAAGAAAAATCATTGCTCGTTTCTGCGATTTCCTCCGCCGCCGGATAAAGAAAACGAAAATGCAAATCTTCTATCGCAATCCGGTCGCCCGTTTGCCAATATAAAAATCGGCACTTGATATTTGGCGGCTAATTTTATCAGCTCGTCATAGCTCTCTCGCACCGAAATCAATTCTTCCGATTGCCAGCTTCTCTCCTTTAGCCGGCGATAGCTTTCAGAAATCCCGATACTGCCCACAGGATAAGCCGCCAGTAGGTTCTCTAAGCCGCCGGCATGATCCTTATCCAAATGCGACAACAAAATCATATCAATTCTATATTTTCCTCGGTACTGTAAATAAGCGGTGGTACTCTTTATTGGTAGCTAAACCGGTATCCATCACCAGCGTTTTATTCCGGTATTCAATGACCATTGACTCTGCCTGTCCGACATTGAGCATTCCCAGGCTGTGGTTTTTATAGTGTAGGGAATAAAAATAATCAGGGCAAATAACGGCCCCCACAACAGCTTTTTGCGGCGACTTAGCAAAGCCGCTAAAATAATCGCATAAAATAACATCACTTCCAGCAGGCTGCATTGCCCGAATGGGGACCTCACTAAACGGCAGCTTTGCCAAGAGCTCCGCCGCTCCCATGGCAATCTGTGTAGAATAATAGCCGCTCCCCGCTAAGATTTGAGCCAGCACCGTAGAAACCCCTGCTAAATAGTAAAGCCACACTACCAATTCCCAGAAAATACAGAAACCGCTGGTACAATCCATAAATTACCCAGCACTGCCGCCAGTGAAAATAGTGAAAAACAAACTAAAAACCGGCAATACTCGACCTGAATAATCACCGTCAATCCAATGAGCTGCACATATTTTGGCTTACCTGCCAGCAAAAACGGACGCAAAAACAAAATCGCCCCCACGCTGAGAAACGACGCAAAACCGATATCATAAAGATAAAACGGATTATATAAAGCAGCAAAAACAAAGTCAATAAATAGGCTGTTTTCGGCTCTTTCGCCCGATTAAAAATAAGACGCCTGCAAAATACCAAACATCAGCACCGCCCGAACCGTTGACTGCCTGCCCTCCGGTAAAGGCTAAGTAAAAAGCAGTACCGTCATCAGGATAGCAAACTGAAGTCCATACGGAATGGGCAATTTCTTAAAAGCTACGTTTATAATAGCACCAATAAGCCCACGTGCAGCCCCCGACACCGCCAGCACATGACTGACACCGGTTTTTCTTAAAGTTTTGCGTTAATTCCTGATCCAGCCCTTCCCGTTCACCGGCAAACAGGCTTAAAACAGGCTCTTTTTCTTTTTCCGGCAAATAGCGACCACTTTGCTGCTTTACCCACTCCTGAAAGCGCTGGAATTAAATTAGGCTCACCGGCTGTTATTTCCTTTAATTTCTACCTTTTTAGCCGATAGTATATGTTTTTCCTTTGAAATAGTGATTCCACTCGCCCGGATTTTTCGGCACTGCCATTGCAGATAACTGCCTCGCCAATCTAATCCGGCTATTTACCGGAAGTTCTTCGGAAGAATAAAAAGTGAAATGTAAAGATGAGAAGAAAGAAAAATCCGTTTCTCCAAAGGCAATTTCCTCGGCTTGAATATAATACTCATAACCTTTTTGTCCTGCTTTTTGAAAAATGACTTTGCCGCTGACCTGACAGCTTTGCCCCAAATGCGACTCTAAGCTCTTGCTCTGCTGCTCAAAAAGATAATACCGAATCCCAAAAACAGACCAGAGGAGCAGCCATTCCTTTAAACCTAAAAGCTCGCTCCCATCGCCGGTTTTGCTGTGTATCATAAGCCGGCACTTTTTCCGGCGACTCACTTGCTTCCAAAAGCCATGCTTTGCTCCTTCGGCTTTGCTGGAACGAACCGGCTCTTTATTTTTTCTGCCTGTCGCCCACTTTATCTCTCCCCTTTTCGCCTTTTTAAGGCACATCGTTACGCCATTTACTCCCCTACCCATCGTCTATCTCCGGTAGCGGCCTCCTTTTCTGCCAGCGACCGCCACCTTTATCTTAGCAAACAAGAATATGATCCTTTTTCTATCATCCCTTTTTACAGCGGCTCAGCGTACACTAAGTTCTTGCGAAACAGCATTTTCAAAGCCAGCGTTTCCTTGTATTTTTCCGGATTTTTCTCCGTTAATTAAAAACTGAACATACTCTACTTTCTCTAACGATGTTAAGCTTAGTGACCATAGAATAAATCAGAAACACCTTATTTGCCCCCATGCCGGCATAGGCTTTGACAAAACCTCGAGTCAAAAATCTACATAGCAAACCCCATTTCGAACCCGAACATCATTAATCGTAATATTTGTGTCCAGACTACTCAGCCCCTTTTTCTTCCGGGGCTTTTCTGCTAGCAGTCAGCTATGGCTTTGCCCCGACTCTCATACACCGGCTCGGCTGACTTTTTGCCGAACTGCTGTTAGTCTTCCTTTTGCTCATCAAAAATACAGAACTTCTGTTTTGGTAATATGCCGCTTGGTGCTGTCGGCAAAGGACAACACACATCTCCGACCTTACGCTCAAACACCAAATGCCGGTCAAGGGACGATAACGGCACGCCCTCTTCATAAAGATAAACCCTATCAAGCCCCGAAAAGCCGGAAAAGTATGAACCAGTGCCGCCTCACACAAACCCTTTGAAATCCGGCAGCTCCGCATATCCCTGTTTTAAAATTGATTTCACCGCTGTTTCGTTTCGCCGTAAAATGCTGTAATAGGAAATCTCGGAGAAAAGACCGTCGACAGCCCCCTGCTCCGAAATCCCGCCAAAAGCAGCTGCATTGCTCGTTCTAAGTTTTTCCGGTGTTGTTTCCTGTGATATATTCGTCGGCATCGCCCGCCAGTTGCCTGTCTCGTCCGGCAGATAAATGGCAATCCCCTTTGGTCGCCTGACTTTTGCTCCCATAAATACCAAACCGCCACCGCCGTTAAAAAGTAGTAAAAACTCAACACTACCCTTTTTCATATTTCTATTCGCTTTCTGAAAACTGACTTCGTTAAAAGTTTTCTATTTTCATCTATTTGCTTTTTGAACCTGTCCTTTTTGTTCTTTTTGTCATTTATTAACTACTTTCCTCGGCAAAGTCCCGCCAGTCAAACCTTACTATTCTTTTTCTCTCCGCTACCTTTTTGAGACAAAAGTCATTTTTATGGTATTTTTCAGCTTGTCTTGCTATCCTTTTGAAAAATCGTCTTTAATTTCCTATATTTCAAAGGCAAAGTAATCGTAAATACTGTTCCTTTCCCCAGCTCACTGCGGCACTGAATATTGCCCTCGATGCAGTAAACAGCCTGTCTGGCAATCGCAAGCCCCAGTCCCGTACCGCCGGTTTCCCTTGATCTTGCCTTATCTACCCGATAAAAGCGGTCAAAAATATGATAATTCTTCTTCGTTAATTCCAATTCCGGTATCTATAATCTCAACCGTAAAGTTTTTTTCAAATCGCTATCCAGTTTGGCATGAATTACACCGTTTTCTTTGATTATATTCTAATCGCATTTTCTACTAAATTACTAAACACCAAAGTAATTTTGAATCTCATCTAACTCCGCCTGAATCTCTCTCTTGCTTTCAAAAACATCGAAATCCCTTTTGCTATCTGCAAGGGGCTTTTTAACCGTTCTACAACCGTTTCCAGCAGCTCATTCACAGAAAATTTCCTTGATATTAGAGCGAGCCGACTGGTTACCCATTTTGGACAAAGTCAGCAAATCATTGATAATCCGGTTTTCCTTTCCACCTCATTACTGATATCCTGCAAAAACTCCTGATATAGTTCTTCTTCAATATTGCTTTTGCCCCAGAAGAGAATCACTTAGCACCTTAATCGAGCTTAACGGCGTTTTCAGCTCATGGCTGACATTGGCAACAAACTGCTTGTGATTTTTCTTCAATATCCTTTTAAATTGCGAATCATATGATTCAGTTTGCGCTAATAATTTCATCAACTTCCTTGCCACCGGCATCGCCCCTAATCTCATCAAATTGCCGTCCTTAATCCGGTTTAGCTGTCTGGTCAGCTCCGTAAACGGCTTGGTAATCACTCTGGATAGCCCAAAAGCTTGCCATTAAAAATCAAAATAATTACGGAAACAATCACGCCCAAACCGGCATATATCATCATTCGCAAAGTCGCTATCACCTCACGATTGGACGCCATTACCACCACTACGCCCTGAATCACATCACTATCCATGCTTTTTCGCCGGTAATACCACCATGCGCACTTCCCTTTGCTTGGCGTACGCATAGGATAGCTTCCCGTTTAACGCCTGTATCACTTCCGGCACTGCATAGAGCTTTCCCCGATCAATATCTTCCGTATCATAAATCACACTGGCTTTGCCGGTTCAAAATCAAAACCCGATGACTGACTTCCGCAAAAACCGACAGCTTTTCCAGCTCATAATAATAACGGTTAAAAACTCTGCGCCGCCAGCTCCCCCGCCACCATATCTCGCTTCCATCGCCATCTTCCGCTCCAGCTCCCGGTTATAACTACTATACACTAAAAAGCCATGATAAAAAGTAACCGTCAAGATTCCAATCACGCCGATCGATACAAAAGCAATATTTAATTGATCCTGTATACTTCTCTTCTTCATCTTTTTCCATTACTCCATCTCGCCATTTTTCAGTAGCCAAACAAGTCCAAAAAGCCTTTCTCCCAAAAAGTGCCCTACGCTATCGCAATACGCTTCTCTCCGCCAACATACAGATTTTTGACTTAGTGATTACAAATATCTGCAAGATACCGATTAAAAAGCTCCCAAAACCCCTTATCCTTAAACCAAAAGCAAAGTAATATCCTATCCCCACTTGGTCATAATATACTGCGGTTCTCCCGGCGTCTGTTCAATCTTCTCCCGCAGTCGCCGAATATGAACATCTACCGTCCGCACATCTCCCGGATAATCATACCCCCAAACAATACTCAGCAATTTTTCTCTGCTATAAACCTTATTGGGATTGCGCATCAAATGTTCCAACAAATCAAACTCCTTAACCGTTAAAACAATTTCGCTCATTTATAAAAACCTGTCGACTCTCCGGTCGCAAAGACAAAAGCCCTGCCGACAGCACCATATCCTCCTGCTCCCGCCGTTGCGCCACTGCTACCTCTGTTTCCGGCGCAGAATGGCTTTCATTCTGTGCCTTCACTTCCAAAATATTAAAAGGTTTGGTAATATAATCGTCTGCACCATACTCCAAACCCAAAATCTTATCCATATCATCGCCCTTTGGCAGTCAGCATCATCACCGGCGTCATACTCCGCTCCCTGATCTGGCGCAGCACCTCCATACCATCCTTTCCCGGTAGCATCACGTCTAAAATAATCAAATCATAGCCGTTCTTTTTCCGCCTGCTCCAGTGCCGTTTCTCCGTCAAAAGCCGTATCCACCAAATACCCGTCTTGCTCAAACTAAACTTCAGCCCCTTGACGATTAACTTCTCATCATCTACCACCAATACCCTTTTTGCCACAACCGCTCCTTCCTTTCCAAGCCCTAATCCGACACCACAATCTGATCCTTAATTCTTTGAAATGCTTTCCTTTTAATGCCCTTAATCCGCATGATATCTTCAATTCTGCGAAAAAGCTCCCTGCTCCTTCCGATTCCTTATAATCAGCTCCGCCTTTTTCTCGCCAATCCCTTTTAGCGTCATTAACTCCGCCTTACTCGCCGTATTGATATTAACCTTCTTCTCTCCTGTCCCAAGCTCCTGCACCGGCGCACTCTCCGGTTTCTGCCTTTCTCTTTGCTCGCTCTCGGCAAAAGTCCGGCACCTTCCTTGTCCCTCCCTTGAAACCCCTGACAGATTCAGCGGAGAAACCATATCTCCCTCGCTTATCCGCCTGTTTATCCGATTCCATTTCGCTCCCTTAGCCAGCTCTATTCCCTGCTCCGCCAGCTCCTTATCTTGATTATCCCATTCTTTCGACGATTCCTTATTCTGCTCCTTCTCCCGCTCTTTCTTCGGCTCTTTCTTTTCGCCCATCTCCGGACCTGCTCCGCCAAAACCGCTCCATTTCCTGCTTCGCCTAAGCTCTCCGTCGCCGCACTCTTAATCACAATCCGGTTCGAATGCAGCATCACAAAATAAACAATCCCGCCAGCCACAATCAAAAAGACAACAAAAAAATACTTATAAATTCTGATTCCGCATAAACCACCTCCGACTTCCTCAGTATACCCTCTTTTCTCAAAAAGTCGTCCGCAATTTGTGGAATTCTATTAATTTTTATAATGTTTCAGCCCTTCCCACGCCGGAGCATATTGTTTTTACCCTGCAAGTCGCTTCGCCATCCCCGCCAGTCGCCCCCAAAAAGGCATCTCTTAACTCCTCTACCGAAACCACCCGTAAGCAAATAATCAAAAACAAAATACACCACCATTGCCACCAAAATTGCCAGCAACGTTGCTACCGCATTTCCTAACGTCCCATTCGGCAAGAAAATATCGGCAACCAGATAGGTCAGAAAAAGCCATGCCCCCCATTAAAACAGACGCCACCGCCGGTCGCCCAAAAAGCTCGACATACGGAAGTCTTCACCTCGTCAGCCGTACCACCGCTGATAAATTAAAATACGCCGACGCCGCTGAAAACACAATATTGGCATATGCCGCCCCATATAAGTTCAAATTAAACGCATAAAACACCAAAAAGTTAAATGCCACCTTTAATTGCAATCGCCTTCAGCGCCGAACGAACCGGCACCCCCTACATGCCCTAAGCCCTGTAATAGCTCGACCGATAACGTCGACACACTAAAAACAAAACCGTAATAGCGCCAATCCTCAAAATATCCGTCGTCGTCTGTGCAAACTCATCGACCTTAAACAAAAGCCTTAAAATCGGTCCCGCCAGCACAAAAACGCCGACACTGGCAGGCATCGCAATCAGCACCGAGCTCTTAAGCGCCGTATTTACCCGCTCTAACATCGCCTTATCGATCGGATAACGCCACCGCCGCCGAAATACTCGGAATACTCGCCGCCGCCAGCGCCGATGCAATCGCAATCGGCATAGTAATGATGAGCGTATATTTTCCGCTTAAAATCCCATTTAACACCGCAATCTCGGTATGCGAATAATTATGAAAAACAGCGCCCGAGAAAACATCATATCATCAATAATCGTCGAAATATTAAATGTCGCCGTTCCAATCACAATAGGAATACTGGTCATTAAAATCGTCTGCCAAAGCCCCGGCAGCTCCCCCAGTGTCAAAGGGCTTTGTGTCCTGACCGACTTCGGCATCCGACTCGATAAAGCTCCATACAAAAACAGCAAAAAGAAAAGCCCCATCAAAGCGCCAATCCCGGTGCCCAGCGTACCGCCTGCCGCAGCCAGCTCCGCTCCCCTTTTTGCATCAGCCATAACGGAAGCAAAATACTAAATGCCGCATTAAAAACCTGCTCAATCACCTGACTAAACGCCGTCGGCACCATCGTATTCATTCCTGAAAATATCCCCGAAACGAAGACATAATTGCAAAATTACAAGCGACGGTGCCAAACACTTAATTGCCGTCTCCGCTCCCGGAACATGAATAAAGTTAGCATATGGCGCAGCAATATAAAATAACGTAGCCGAGCGCTAATCAAAATATTCAGCCAAATCGATAGCCTTAAAAATCAAATGCGCTTCTTTTCTTTGCCGTAATGCCAGCTTTCCCGAAACAATCCGAGAAATCGCCGTTGGCATACCATAACTGGAAACAATCAATAAATAGGTATAAATATTAAAGGCATTGTTATAATACCCATTCCCCTCATTCCCCAAAAATATTCGTCATCGGAATCCGGTAAAGCACTCCAATGATTCGCACTCAACAGAGAGGGCTGCCGCTAAAATAGCCCCTTGCTAGCAATATGTATCGCTTTTTGTCCATAACTTCCTCTTTGATTCTGTATTTTTAGCTCTCCTTGCTGCTTTAAGCCCTCCATGCACTTTGAAACCCGTTCTATCCCTATTCCGGCAAAAGTAGCGATCCTGCTGCTCTCTATTCTTCGCTCATCTCCAGCAAATCCAGCCGTCCTGCCGGATAAACGGCAATCCAAGTCTTACCCGGATTCAGCAAAATCTCCTGCCCGTTCTCATCATAATAATGCGTTGTTTTCATATGCGATTCCTTTTTCCAAGTAATCGGAACCATCTTCCCTCGAGTAAAGAAATACCCTTGCCTTCCCTATCAGCTTCATATCCACTCTACCGGCATCATCGCCCTTGATATTCCATACATCAGCCAGCTGCAAAATAATATTAGTAAAATGTAATTGATTACCTGTTTCAACATCAATATGAGGCTTTCCGAACTGAAACCGCAAATACTCATTATTCTCCTCATCATAAGTAAAATACGGCGTATCAATATAGGAAAACGGCAACTTTAACGTATGAATTGTCTCTTCCTCCGGCAGCAAAACCTCCTCGTCCTGCGAAAAATGCAGCTTCGTGCCGGTTTGCGGATTTGGTTCTTTCCGGTATTTTTGCTTTTTCCCAGCCAATCATCACCATATCATAACTGGTGTAGGTACTATGCGGACGTTTCCGATTCGGATCCAAATAAAAAGGCAATATTACTTAAATAACTAATTGAGTTGATATCCGAAATATTCAGCTCCTTAATCGCCAGCTCCCCTGCGGCGACTGACCGGCGTGTAAATAAATCGCATCATGATCCAGAGCAAAAATCTAAAAAAATAATGGCGACAGCTCCGCACCGGTCCGATTTTCTTATTATCAAATCCCATGGAAAAGTGCAACAAGCGGGTAATTCCTCCCTCCGCCAGGGTTTCATAAATCACCTCTGCCGATTCGATTCCGGACTGTGGCATAGCATGCTCAATATTACTAATCATAATCCCCACTGACCGGCGATTCGTCAAGTCTTCCTTCATCAGCAATCCCGATAACGGACTTTTGGGTTGCCGTTTTTCTCTTCTTCCTCTTTTCTTTTTCTTCGGCGATTCGAGCCTCCTCAGCTTGCCTTTGTTTTTCCTGTTCGGCTCGTTCCTGTTTCAGCTTTTCTTCTGCCGCCGCCTGTTTTTCTTCAAAGCTCGGCTCTTTCTTGCCGCAATGGCAGTCTGCTACCGCCAGCGCACGCACAAGCATGCAAGTAAAAATCCTTTGATAGCTTCATCTTCTCTCCTCCACTTACCGGTTAATATTCATTTCCTTTAAGATGTCCTCTTGACGGCTGAACATTTCCGCCTCTTCCTCTGCTGTCATATGATCATAGCCCACTAAGTGCAAAAGACTATGCACAATTAAAAACGCAACCTCTCTCTCAAGCTATGCCCGTATTCCGTTGCCTGCTCCTTTGCCCGGTCAAAGCACAAAATAATATCTCCCAGAAAGATATTTCCGGTTTCCGGATTAAGGGTACTGACATCATCTGTCAAAAAGCTTCCTCCTCCATCGGCTTTTCAAAAGCATAGGGAAAAAGACAGCACATCGGTAACGCTGTCAATTTCTCTTTGCTCGGCATTTAATTCCCCTAATTTCTTCTGCCGTAACCACATTAAGGACACATCTACTGCCGCCGGCAGGGCGAGCAGAAGTAACTGCCCGCTCTGCCGTACAGAACAGCAAACTCTGCCATCTCCCCACTCATCAATTCATTCATATCGTGTAATCTAATCATTATATTCCTCATAGCTGATCCGCTCGATGATAAAGTCCACGATAAACCGAAACAAAGGATGTTTTTGCTCGATCAAACTCCTTAAAAAGATAATCCGGACTCTACCATCTGATTTTTCTACCACTAACTGAGCCGTTACCTGATCAATAATCTGCTCTATTTTCTCTAAGCTCCGCTCTGCTTCCGGTAAACTCTTAATGGTGGCATCAACAATATCTGCCATCATCAATCGCCACTTCTTACTTTTGCGGTTTCGGCCCTGCATAGCGATACGGCTCGACCGGCACTTCTGCTCCGCCGCTTTGACTCAGCGCCTTTTGATAAAAAAATATGTCACCAGCCGATCCCCATGATGCTCTCTGATAAACGCTTTTACTGCCTTTTGGCAAATGAAGCTTTTTCGCAGTCCGTATTCCTTCTTCCACATGGCCGATAATAATCGCAGACACTTTCTTGGGGCGACAGAAAATCATGCGGATTTTCACCGGACTGATTTTCAATAAAAATAATTGGGATTTTTTTAATTTGCCGATATCATGATACATTGCTCCGGTTCTGGCTAATAACGCATCCAGCTTTTAAGTCAATCGCCGCTTTTTCTGCTAAATTAGCAACCATTAGCTGTGATGATACGTACCTGCAGTGCTTCCCGCAGCAGCTGCTGAAAGATATCATTATTGGTGTTAGCTGGTTCCATTAGCTTATTGGGCGTAATCACGTCAAACGCCGATTCCCACAGGGCAAGCTTCCCATGAGGGAAAATTACGGAAATTAAACCGTTAATCATACCATACGCCAAGTTCAGCCAGTCAAAAGCCCTCAACACTGCCGGTTCTGGCTAAGTATCCAAACATCACCAGCAGTCCAATACTCATCATATTCGTCAGGGCAATATATATCACATTTTTCCGCTGCCGAATATAAAGGTAACAGCTGATGACTCAGCAAAACCATACTTAAAAAATCAAAAATATCGGTCCAGCCCAGTACACCGGTTGCCGCCACTAACAGCACCGCTCCAAAAGCCATACATTAGTGCAATATCTTGAGTAAATACTGTCGCAATCAGCATGACAACCAGCAAAAGCGGCATCAAATAAGGAAAGCGTCCCGCCAAATACATGGACGGTACAATTCCTAAAATCAAAAAGAAAGCCAAAAGAATTACTTTTTCAATTCCGTAATTTTTATCCCGCTGAAAAATGTAAAAATAACTGGTCATCAAACCCGATAGCAACAGCAAGAAAAACCAGCTTAAAAACCGACAATCACAAAGCTTTCCGAGGTCTGCAAAAATCGTAAACACACCATTTAACGAAATCAGCAAAAGGTCAAAGCAATCACGAGAGTATTTACAACCTCTTTATTTTTGCCTTTCTCCGGCTTTCTGACAAAAGCGGTTGCTCTTCTACCTCCGATAACTCAGATGTTTTCTACCATAGCGGTATTTTCCGGCATTTCACCGGTTTCAGGTATCGGTTCCGGCTTCATTTCTGCTGCTTGCGGTGCATTTTCCGGTACCTGTGGGGAAAGGACATATCCGCTACATTCTCCGGCTGCTCCTGCCAAACCATATTCTCCTCTTGTTTCCGTTCCATAATTACTCCTTTCTTTTTGGTTTCCATTTCTTCTTATCTTCGTTTTATCTCTATGCTACCGCCTGATATCGCATTTATTGCTGCGTGTTGCGGCGGCTTCCGGTTTATGCCGGTCTGACATACTATGCAGCTTTTTGCCTTCCTCTTTTTCGTAGGCACTGATAATCTTTTGCACCAGCGGATGGCGAACCACGTCTTTTGAGGTTAGCCGGCAAATGCCGACTTCATCAATATTTTTCAAAATCTGCATCGCCGATTCCAAAACCCGATTCCTTGTCAAAGGGCAAATCTTTCTGGGTGATATCTCCGGTAATAATCGCTTTCGAGCCAAAGCCAATTCTGGTCAAAACATCTTCATCTGTGCCGGCGTAGTATTTTTGTGCCTCGTCCAGCACAATGTAAGCATTATCCAGCGTCCTTCCCCGCATATACGCCAGCGGTGCTACCTCAATCAAGCCCTTTTCCATATTTTTCAAAAAGCTTTCCGCTCCCATAATTTCATACAAAGCGTCATATAGCGGTCTTAAATACGGATCGACCTTGGATTGCAGATCGCCCGGTAAAAAGCCCAGCTTCTCGCCCGCTTCTATTGCCGGTCTGGTTAAAATAATTCGGCTGACTTCATTGTTCTTAAACGCTGTAATTGCTTTTTGCCATGGCAATATAGGTTTTTCCCGTACCTGCCGGTCCTACACCAAATACAATCATATATTTATTAGCATATCTAAATATTGCTTTTGACCAAAGGTTTTGGGACGAATATACTTGCCCCTTTGTCGTAACACAAAATAAAATCATCATACAAAGAAGACACACTCTCGCCAGACGATTCTTTCGCCATCGTAATGGCATAATCCACGTTTTGTTCTTCTAATGCCTTTTGCTTTTTGGTCAAGTCCAACAGCTGATCAATCACATTTCCTGCCATTTTCACATCATCACCCATAATTTTTACCTGACCATCTCGATTGGTGATAAACACATCTAAGTTTTTCGATTTTTATGTTATTATCGTACTCTCCAAAATAAAAATCAGTAGTATATCGGACTCCGCTACAATTTTTCTTCCGCCATTGCACTCCTCCGTTTCTTATTTTTCGCTGTTTTTGTTATTTTTCGTTCCGTTTTTTCAGCTATTTCGTTATTTTTTGTTTTTCCTCTATTTCGGCTATTTCGATATTTTTCGTTATTTTTCATTATTTTTCGTTATTTTCGTTATTATTCGTTATTGTTCGTTATTGTCGCTATTGTCATTTTCTTCCTTCTGTTCGTTTTTGTTTTAACAGTTCAATATCCATGCTGCCGGAACGAAAAACCAGCCACATCTAACGTCAAATACACAAAACCCAGTTCTGTCGCTTTCGCACTGTGCCTCTTCCCGTCTTGTCAAAAGCAAGCAAACTCTTCCGGTAAAAGCTCTACCCGTAAAATCGGCTGATGAAAAACGAACCTGAATCTGAGCTTTAAGCCAAAGCTTCGGAAAAACTCTTCCAGCTCTGCCAAACGGCGAATCACCGATTCGTCCAAAAATCGCCATAGGGAAAGCGAGTCGCATAGCAAGAGCCGGACGGCTTTATCCGCCAAAAAACAGCCCCAGTTCCCTGGCATAAGCTCTGATTTCCGCTTTTGTCAAGCCGCATTCTGCCAGAAAGGGCTTTCCACCCCAGCTCCTCCAATGCTTTTTCCCCGGACGATAAACCTTTAGGTCATCGGCATTGGTGCCGTCAATAATATGCTTATAATTTTCGGTTTGTGCCAGCTGCAAAACCTGCTGAAACAAGTTTTTTTTGCACAGATAGCATCGATCCTGCGGGTTCTGCCGAATGGAATCCGGTATTTGCACCGGCGGCTTAACCAAACGCTGGGAAAGTCCATATAAGCTGCAGAGCTTGCCGGCGGTTTCTATTTCTTCCGCCGGATATAAGATTGTCTGAAAAGTAACCGCCAAAACCGTTTTTCTGTCCTGCTCCGGCAGTTTTCCACCATGTCCAGCAGCAAAGCACTGTCCACCCCGCCGGATAGTGCCAAAATCAAACCATCTTTTAAATATGCCGTTAAAACGGCATTTAATTTTTCTTTCTTAGCTGCAAACTCGTTCAATTTCTACTCCTACTCATTTTCCTTTCTATCCTTTTGCTTGCGTATCGATTCAAATACCGAAAAGGAAATCTCATTCAAAACCTCTTGTAAGGTCTTATTTTGCTTTAAGGCAATCCGTTTAATATCTTCATACTCATAAGAAATCTTTTGCGTATTCTGCCACTGGGCAACCTTAACCTGATAGCTTTCCCCATTCAAATCGCTGGCTAAGTTTTTGCTGCTCCATTTTCTCGCCGAGGGCATAGCATATGACGAAAGCCCAAGGTCGAAGTATGCTTAAAATCAATTCACTAAAATAATCCAAATCGGTCGGGCTTAGTAAGATAGTAACTGCTGTCGCCGGACGATTTTTCTTCATAAAAATCGGCTGGTAGTAAATGTCCTTGCCCTTCGGCTAACATAAGCTCCATAAAGCCCAATTCTTCGCCGGTCATATCATCGACCTGAAAGCGGAGCTCCCAATACCTCCGATTCCAGCCCAGCCGCTACGCCCTCCTCTATCAAAGACGCTCTCACCATTAGGAATTACCTGATCTCCTTACCGGCACCATAACCGGTTGCCGAGAGCATTCCCTCCGGCATCTGACCATATTCGCTCACCATTGCCGCCAAATGGTCTGCTCCGGTCGGTGTCAGCAATCCCCCGATTTCCGTCTGATAATAGGAAGCTCCCTGATTCTCTATATTTCCAGTGCCGGTGCCGGTAGCGGCATTAAAGCCATGAGCACACCGGACAAAGCCTGTTCCTACTGCTACCGGCTGGCAACTACCTTTTTCAATTCCCAAATAATCCACGCAAATGGTCTGCCCCGATAATGTCAACAATCGAGTCAATAGCGCCAACTTCATGAAAAATGGATTTCATGGATAGGCTTCCATGTACTCGGCTCTCGGCTCTGGCAACAAAGCCAGAAATCTTTTTGCCAGCTCCTGCACTTCTTGATGATAAATCACTGTTTTCAATAATCCGGTGAATATCTGCTAAATTGCGATGGAAATGATCATGACTATGTCCCTCTGCCGAATGCTCATGACAGCACCCCTTCCTTTGCATGAGAATGCTCGCATGACAATGCTCGCCCTCCGCATAATGAGGCTCATGGCAATGCTCACCCTCTGCATGAGAATGCCCTCAGCCCACAAATGCCATCATGGCTATGATTTTCCTTAAAAATAACATCGACATAAGTGGCAGAATCTGTTTTTATTCATGCGACTGATACTTTAATCGCAATCCATCTTCTAAATGAAGTTTTCCAATTCCTTTTAAGGTAATCAAGGTCTACACCCAGCTCCAGCATTAGTCGCCAAAAACATATTTCCACTCATACCGGAAAAACATTCCAGATACAAAGTTCTCATCTTTTTCTCTCTCAAAAACAAATCTTCCGGCAGTCCATCCGGTTCATCATAGCCGCCAAATATCCGGCACCAAATCCATTATCAATATTGACTACACTCAACCCTGCTGGCACAGGAATTAAGCATCGACAGGAGTGCTGATACGCCACCAAAGTTTGCCCCATAGCCCACACTCGTCGGCACGCAACGACCGGTTTATCCGTTAAACCGCCAATAACACTGGCTAAGGTCTTTCCATTCCGGCAACGGCACAATCATTCGCCGTTCGGATTTTATCCACTTTATCCAACAGCCGGTGCAGCCCCTGTTACGCCGACATCATAACCGGTCAACGGGGTTGCTGCATAACTCACAGGTTAAGGGTCGCCTCTTTCCGCCACCTTTGATATCCGCCGTTCCACCGGTGCAAAACCGCCACCGTTCCTGTCCGCATTTTTCACCTCTCGGCGCTTAATGATGCAAAGCCTCGAATCGGATGATATACCGCATCTGCCGCCTCTCGAATGATCGCCGCCGCCTCCGGCGAAACCTCCTTTGTCGCCAGAATAATACCGGCATCATGCTCTAACATTGACTGCACATCCCCGACATGCTCTGAGGCTTTTGCCCTCAGCAGTAAATCACCTCAGGATAGCCATTGCGCATCTGCTCTCATGATAATCAATTTTAGCATATCCCAGCTCTGTATAGGATAAATCTTTAAACAGCTTAGCTCCTGCTTCCACCGAAAACCGCACCTGTTTTTATATTTTTCCAATAAACCCATAATTTCTTTTTCTCACTGAAACTTCTCCTTTGCCAGCTATTTTTAGCAAACATCGCTCGCTTGTGAGTCGCCGGCGAAAAAACCGTTTTATAGAAAAAGTTCACTAACGAGTAATAAAACCATATAACAGCATTTTCAAAACCAGATTGACTTTATCGCATATTCCGGATTCAAATAGATGTTATATGGTTTCTTCATTACAAAAATAATTCTGTGGAAAGATATCTCTCACCGGTATCACAAATAATCGATCAAAACATTTTGACCGGCAATTTCGCTCTTTTACTATCTGCATAGCAGCAAAAACATTGGCTGCCGAAGATACTCCCGCTAGGATTCCTTCCTTCTCCGCCAGTTCCTTCGCTGTCTGTTTGGCATCTTCATAGCGGATTTGAATAATCTCGTCATAAACCTTTACATTAAGCGTATCAGGAATAAAGCCGGCACTAATTTCCTTGATTTTATACGGTCCGGTCGCTCCTCCCGACAGCACCGGGGACTCTACCGGCTCAACTGCCGCAACCCACACGCCCGGAATCTCTTGTTTTAAAATCTCGCCTACTCCGGTCAGCGTTCCGCCAGTTCCTACGCCTGCTACAAAAGCGCCTACTTTCCTATCCGTATCGGCTAAAATCTCTTGTGCTGTTGTCCGCCGATGCTTCCGGATTGGTGGATTTTCAAATTGACGGCATAGCTATTCGGCGTTTCTGCCAGTAGCTCCAGCTGCCTTTGCCATTGCTCCTTTTCATTCCCTGTCCTGCTGCGCGTCAAAACCAGCTTAGCACCATAAGCCGCCAATAAATTCCGGCGTTCCACAGACATCGACTCGGGCATGGTCAAAATCACCGAATATCCCTTAACTGCCCCAATCACGCCAAACCAATCCCGGTATTTCCACTGGTCGCTTCAATCAGTACCGCCCGGTTTTAATCTCACCTTCCGCTCAGCGGTTTCTATCATATTGAGTGCAATTCGATCTTTGGACCGATCCGCCCGGATTGGCTGATTCCAGCTTTTACTAAAGCTCCGCTGTCAGTCCATGCTCGCCGCCAATCGTTTTAAAGAAATTATCGGCGTCTTGCCGAGACAAGGTCCGTCAATTGTTCAAAGATTCTCATTCTTTCTCCTTTTTTTTTATAATAATTCCATTAAAATACAAAATATACCGGAAAAACTCCGCTTCCTGCCCTTATTTTGTAACTGCATTTTCTGATTTCACTGCCTGGCGGTCGGTTTTGAGGCGTCATTGATTTCGCTGACAAAAACCGGAAATATCTTCTAAACCCCGATAAATCGAGGCAAAGCGAACATATGCCACCTCGTCCAAATCCTCAGCTTATCCATTACTAAACGGCCAATCAATGCCGATGACACTTCTTTTGCCAGTTCACTATATAACGTGTTTTCAATACCGTCTACCAAAGCATCAATCTGATCCCGAGAAACCGTCCGTTTATGGCAAGCTCTCATCACACCGGATAACACTTTTCTCCCGAGAATATGGCTCTCTTTGCTAGCCGTCAACACTCAAAGGACTATGTTCAATAATCTCAAACGTAGTAAAGTTGCTTTTCCGCACGCCTCGCATTGCCGACGACGCCGAATTGAGCTTTGATCCTCAGTTTTTTCGAGAATCAATTACCTTAGTATCGGGAAAAAGAACAAACCGGACACTTCATTGCTATCCCTTCTTTTCTTTTTGTAAAAGAACGGAATTTTCACTTCTGGCTCTTGCGAAACCGGTTCCCTGCACCTTCCCCGTCTCCGGCTCCGATGCTTTCGGCTACTCCTGTCTCCGACTCCGATTGCCGTAATTCCGGCTTCTTCACCGGATTCGTCTTATTCAGATTAATCTGAAAATCATTCGTCGCCGGCTGTGCATGACAGCGGTAGCAATTACCATCACTACCATTTCATCGCCCAAGCTGTCATTTTCCACTCTGTCCAAAAATAATATTGGCATTTTGACCGGTTGCTTTTATGAATATACTCCACGCTTTCATAACATCAACCATCGACACTTCTTCCGATCCAATTACGTTAACCAGCATTTGAGATTGCACCGGCAATCGAGGTTTCCAGCAGCGGACCATTAATCGCCATCTTAGCGCCTCTTCCGCTCTCTTATCCCCACTTGCTCTGCTCCACGCCGATATGCGCTACGCCCCTGCCCTTTCATAATCCGAGCAGCATCATTATAATCCAGATTGATGATACCTTCTTCATAAATACCTTTGCGAAATACCTTCAACTGCCTGCTGCAAGACTCTCGTCTGCCTTGGCATAAGCAACCTTGGTCGACGCTTTCTTATCAATAATTGAAAAATCTTTTCATTCGGGATAACCAGCAACGTATCCACATATTGCTTTAACGCCGCAATTCCCTTTTCCGCATATTCCATTCTGCCGGACCTTCAAATTCAAAAGCGCTTCGTAACGATACCAATCGTTGTATCCTCAATTCCTGGCTAACGCCGCAATCAGCGGTGCTGCCTCCCGTACTCGGTGCCGCCACCCATGCCGGCAGTAATAAATAGCATATCATATTCCTTTTGATTGCCGCTAAAAGCTCTTCCTCACTTTCCTCTGCCGCCCTGCAAACCAATTTCCGGTCTTGCTCCGGCGCCCAATCCTTTTGGTCAGTTTTTCGCCGATTTGAATCTTATTGGTTGATTTTTGATGAGGTCAGTTGCTGGGCATCGGTGTTGACTCACGGCATATTCTACGCCTTTAATCTGCTGGTCAATCATTCGATTCACCGCATTATTGCCACCACCGCCAACTCCTATTACCAGCATTTTTTGCCACTCTCTTCATTATTTATCGTAATCAAAGCAGCCTCCCTAAAGTTCTTTGAATTCAGTCCTCTTCTATTATAATACATTTTGCTATTTTGCAAGTCTTTTTCCCAAACCCTACTGTCTTTTTCTTTCTCTGCCGCTTCGTCCTCCTTTTGCTCTTCTTTCGGGGAATCTTGAGTCAAATCCGTCCGCTGAAAAATACTTTTCTTATCTGGATTTTTCCAAAAAGCAAAATCCCTCTTTTTCCGGTCCCGATATCGGCTAAAAATATCTCACATGTCCCCATTTTTCTTCTAATTTTCGGGCATTGCCAATATTTTGCCTGTATTTTTACCAAAGTCGATGCTGATTTGCTCGGCTTTTCTTATAATTCAGGTTAATCACTTGCAGGCAGTTGATAAGTGCTAATCAGCTTATAAACACAGCAGTGCCAGCCTTGTTTCCTCGTCAATTTCTAAAGGTTCGTTCAGCGCAAAGCTCACCGTCAGCCCCTCAATTCTGGCAACATCCGAATCGAGACGTTTTTGACGCTGTCTATAATATAACCGTTAGAATCTACACACAAGTAACTATTCATATACTTGACATAGCCCATTCTTTCCTTTTCAATAACCACAATTTTAATGGTGGTTACGGTTGATAACTAATTTCCATACGGGCGATATATCCCTTTATTTTCAATTAATCTTAGGCCGGTGCTTTTGATTGTCCAGCACAGTTGCATCTCTGGAAAATCCAGCCAGCTCCAAAATCTCATCATCCGTATTATGGGCATTTCCGCTAATATCAATCTCCACAATCCGGAACCATATCGCTGACAAAGTAAAATCCGACTGCCAAAAGAATGATTAATAGTAGTATTCCTATTTTGTACTTCATAGTTTTGTTCCTATCTCTGCGTTTTTCTAACTCCGGTTTCGCCCTTTTTGCGGCTTTGTGCCCTGCCGATACTCTTTGCCTCAAAGGAAGGGTTAGAAAAAGTAACTCCTTATTCGCTAATCTCCTCAATTTTTCATATACTGATACTGGTTTTCTTAGAAATACTTAATACCAAAAGCCATTTCTGATACTTTAAAATAAAAGTGATGAACCGCCGTAGTTGATAAAAGGCGCATGGCATACCGGTATTGGGGCAAGACTGCTGACAACTCCAATATTGATAACTACTTGACTCACAATTTGCGAGCATTACGCCAATCACAATCAGATCATCCCGAATCTCTCCGGCGGCAACTGCTGTCTGTAACAGCTGATAAAGCAGCCCCAAATATAAAAAGTGTAAAACTGCTCGCCCCAAAAGCCCAATTCTTCACAAATAATCGCAAAAATAATATCATGATGCGCCTGACTAATCTGCCCCATTTTTGTAGAGATTGTCCCAACCCTCTGCCAAAAGCCGCCGGAACCAATCGCCAGAAGCGACTGCACTCGTTTGCCCGCCGGCACTCGTCCGCCTGCCGCCAGGCACCACCTTTCATCAAGCTAAACCGCATTTGCCGGTTACTTTTCAAAAAGTAGAAAAATACCAATAGCGAACCGCCCAAACCTCCACCCAGCGCAATCGTTTGAAAGACACTGCGATACGATACTAATCATACCGCCGCCACCGCCAAAATAACCGCCGCCGTACTAATCTTCTTTTGGCTACCAGTGCCAAGGTACAGCCAAAACCGCCAAGCAAATAAACCAGCGCCTTTAGGGCTTATCTAAAGTACTGCTGCCATTTTTCCAGCAAAATCGCCAGCGTTACAATGACTGCAAGCACCTCGTTAATTCCGATGGCTGGAAGCTAAAGAACCCAGTTTTAATCGCCCGGAGCCGCTCCCCCGAGTTGCATCTCCCTTAAAAATAACCAGCGTCATCAAAGCCAGTGCTGCCGGATAGCACATGGAAGAGACTGGCCTGACTGCGCCGGCCGGCGCCTGCGCTGCGTGAGGCCTGCAACCAGGTGATGACCTGGCGTGCGCGTAGCCGCCGCCGGTGAGCAGTGGCCGTGATCGTCTCGGCGGCAGCTGCAGCAGCGGTTTCGTGGACACGGTACGGCATCCTGAAGGAAACGGCCTGATATGCGCTACCTGAGCTTTCGGAGCCGACTGAGACCATCTTTGTGGACAACGCCGGTGATAACGCAGCATGCTGCGTCGCCTGGCGGACATGGAAGAGCTCGGCCATCGACGATTTCGGTACCGGCCATCTGTCGCTGAGCTATCTTGAGCAACTTCAGCCCGCGCACGCCAGGAAGATCGACCGCCTGTTCCTGTCGGAGGCTGGGGATGGGTCTGAGGCACCGCTACCGCCCGCGCCATCATCGCGCTGGGCCGCGGCATGGGTACGCGTGGTGGCCGGAGGGGTCGAGACCGAGGCGCAGGTCGACTTCGCGTGGCCATGGCCGCGACTGACGGCCACCTGTTGAGCGCCGCCGCGCCGCGGACCAGCTGGCAGTGGCTGTGGGTCTGCATCCGGCCAGCCGGAGTCCGAACGCGGCACGGCGCGCGACGCGCTGGTCTGAGGGCGCTGCCCGGTTTCTTTCTGATTGTTCCCCAACGGTCTGACGCCCGACAGTCTGATGGGTCTGACGGTGCGCCTGCATGGCTGGCAGGACGGCCGTGTGGTGGCCTCGGCATGTCTGGGGTGCCGGCGGCGGTGATGGCCGCTATCATCCCGGTGGACGCTGCGGCGGCATCCGGCCGCGGGTGGCGTCCTCTACAGGAGACCCCGTCATGACCGACGACAGTTTTCTCCTGGCGCTTCGCGCAGATTCTGTCCGAAGCGCTGCCCCACCTTCGTCGCTTCCACGGCAAGACCCGGTGATCAAGCATGGCGGCAACGCCATGACCGACGAGTTGCCCCGCGCAGCTTTCCGCGCATGACGTGGTGATGCTGAAGCTGGTGGGCATCAATCCGGTGGTGGTGCGGGCGGCGGCCCGCAGATCGAGCAGGCGCGCCGGAGCCGGGCTGGGCATAGCCGCTTCATCCAGGCATGCGCGTTCACCGACGAGGTTCTATGTCCATCGAGATGTGGCAATAACAGGTGAACAAGGAGATTGTCGAGCTGATCAACATGGCTGGCGGCCAGGGCCGTGGGCCTGACGGGGCAGGACGGCACCGATCCGGGCGAAGAAGCTGCTTGCTGCCCAGTCAGGAAAACGCCCAGCCAGGATGCGGTTTCATTACCGGCCTGGCGGTGACATCGAACAGTGCGACCCCGCCATCATCCGCACGCTGACCAGCCACAGCTTCATTCTGCGGTAGCCCATCGGTTCGGTGACGGCGAGACCTACAACATCAACGCCGACGCAGGCGCCGGAAAGATCGCCGAGGTGCTGCAGGCCGAGAAGCTGCGTTGCTTGACCAACACTGCCGGCGTGCTGGACAAGTCCGGCCGGCTGTTGACCGGGCTGACGGCTGCCCAGGTGGACGGCGGCTCTTGTCGACGGCACGATCTCGGCGGATGCCGTCAAGATCTCGTCGGTGCTGGATGCCGCCCGATCGCGAAGGCCGTCCACATCATCGACGCATGCGGACCACTGCTCGCTGCTGAGCTGCTCACCGACCAGGCGTAATGATGATCGCTGCAACTGAGTCGGCTGCACCTGGTTGGCTCGGCAGGCTGCCGGTGTTGCTTTCTGCAGGCCGCACCCGTGCGATGTCGGCGGCTGTGGACGCAAAGCTGGCGTTGCGCCTTCACGGTCGATCCGGTGCCGGCTGCGGGCAGTGCCCGGCCACACGGAAGACGCCCGCGGGCGCCCCTCAGCCTGCCGCCGACCCTCATACCCGCGTCCGCCGTCGTTCTGACCGGCGATGCCCCAGGCTGGGGCCTCTGCACCGTCCGTTCGCGCATGACCGATCCTGTCGACTCAAGTTCCCTGAATCCTCCGGTTCCGCTGGTGGGCGGCTGCCGCGTCCGACACCGGATACACACACATGGCTGCCGCCGCGCCGGAAGCGGCAGCAGGCGGCAGATTAGCGTGACGTGGCGCTGCTGCGTCGCAGGGACGCTGCGCCCGCGCAGTCGGCGGATTCAATGGGTGAGGACGATGTCCGCCGCCGCGTGAAAGCGTCCCAAGCCCGGCGCGAGCGTCAGTCTGTAGATCCTACAGGCACCGTGGCCGAGATGCTGGAGCAGCCCAAGGTGAAAGCGCGTCACCACGGCGACGCTGGCCGCGGCCTTGTCCGGAAGCGGCGCTTACCGGCACCCCGCCAGCAAGGCGCAGATGTTCGAGGGGCTGATCGGAGTTCATCGAATCGACGCTGTTCTTCGCTGATCAATCAGATCACCCGCGAGGAAGATACCGGCTGGAGTCGCAGGGTGCAGTAGATCAACAACCTGTTGCTGACCTTTCCGAAGCGCACCCCGGCATGACCTGCGCTGGTGGGCGCCGCACTCGATCAACGAGGACGACCCGCTCGCAGAAAACAATCAGCTGACCGACTGGCTGGAGTTGTCGCCGAAGTTACAGTAAGCCTGCACCGCCGCAAGTGTGGAACAGCCGTCGGTTGATACCGATGCGGTGCCCGCAGATCTGGTGCTGTCCTGGCGTTGGTCGTTGGGCGCGTTACGCCGCGGCGGCTTCAAACGTGGCTGCCTACTGAAATGTCAGCATAATAGATCGGGTATTTTGTGAGCTGACGGAAGATGATCCGTCTTTTCCGTGAGTATCTGATGCCGGATGGGTCGCACGCATTGCCTTGCATGATGGGACATGCCCGAAAATGGGCTGCGCGCGTCGCCATCAGGGTTTTCGGAAGGATGGCAATATTTCGGTACGTCATGACACATCCTCTGCATTGTCGTGCTGTCAATGAGCGCATGAATTCGATGCGTCATGTATGGTGGCTGGGGAATCGCCGCCAGCCACTGTTAATGGGTGGCAGGATATTTGTAGTGTTCCTCTCCGAGCATGTCGGCCAGACTGGCCGTCTTTCGTGGAATTATCTACGGACGTTTCCATGTTTCTGAACCGAGATGACTGCCACCCGCGCGCGGTATCCGTATCTTCCAGTCAGAGCCGGCGTGACCGCTTGCCGCCGTCATTGCAGCCCTTCGATGCTGCTGCGCGTCGTGGGCAGCGCCCATGCCATCACTATCCCTGCGTCGCAGGAGACTTCCTCTGTACAGGCTGGTTAGCAGGCGAAACTGGATCAAGCCCTAGCTCTGGCAGCAGTCAGGGCTCCACCACCAGGCTCAGGCCGATTCCAGCATCGTCGAGCGCCGGCCAGGCGTGCTGGCGAACAGGACAGCGGCACTCCAGGATACCCTCGACCCGGCCGCCACGTCGACGGGCGCCAGACCGCTGATTCCAGGCAGCGCCGTAGGCTCGTCGGCTTCGGGTCAGGTGGCCACGACCGGCAGCAGGCCGGCAGCGACACCTCGACGCAGGCCCCCCGAGTTCGGAGAGCAGGCCTCTTCGAGTGACCCAGGCGCGGCCGGCAGCAGCCAGACCGCGGGCTCCCAGCGGTGGCAAAGCGCTGCCAATTACCGGGCGGTGCGTCGATTCCGGACGTGAGCCGCAGGCTCGACCCAGCAGCAATACCGGCATCCACCAGCGCCGCGACCTCGGCAGCGTGACGCCGCGACGACCAGGAAAGCCACCTCCGGCAGCGATGCCTCGTCCAGACTGCCACCACGGCCAGTCGTGGCCGCAATGGCAGCACCCAGGTTTCGACTACCGACAGCGCCACGGTGTCCGGCGGGCAGTCCAACGTCCAGGCCAGACTCCGCGCCACCAGCGACCAGACCCAGACCAGACGCCACCGCCCAGCAACAGCAAGACCGAAGGCCAGCAGGTAGCGCAGAACCAGCCAGACGCAGGCCAGACCGCCGGCACCACCCAGGATGACGCTGAAGCCCAGGCTGGCCAGAGCCAGGCCCAGGCTGCCGGCTCCCGTTGACCACGGCCCCACCCCGGTGGCACAGACTCAGCGTGGTAGTCCACCGTGGACCAGAGTACAGGACGGTCCTGACCTGGCTGCAGGACTGGCGCGGTGGCCATGCCATCTGATGGTAGCCGAGACGCAAGCGCCTCACAGCAGTCTGGATGTGTTGGTTCAAGCTGACGGCGATGAGCCTCGGCTGCTCCACCTGTCCTCGAAGAACCGCCTGTAACACGCTGTTCAACAGCCAGTTCGTCGAGTTTGACGTGGCCAGCAAGCGCTTCACCCTTTCCACGGCAAGGTCGACGCAAGATCGCCAGTGAGCCTGACCGAGGACAAGGACTGGCGGATCTGGCGGGCACCCCGCCCAAACAACCAGCTGCGAGTTTTAACCGCAGAATTCACCACAGTAGAATCACGGCCAGCTGGCTAAGCGAATCGGGCGCAGTATCCGGCGCTCACCGCTGTGGATGCGCATGGCCGGGCTCCAGGGGTTTCGGGTCTGCCGCCCGCAGATCTACGCCTACAACATCCAGAGTCACGCCACCCAGGCGCTGCTGCCGTCCACGCAACGCGTTTCGGGTGCAGCCGTGGTGGCCAGTCCGAAAGCAACGTCAGTTCATGCCCGCAAACGGCCAGCAGCAGTTCGGCGCGGCCAACGGCAAGGCCAGTGGCCTGAGTGCGTGATCAGGACGCCGCAAGCAACCCGAAGACCTGCGCAGAACATGGTGGACCGCGACTTCCTCGTCGGGCCGCCGTCTGGTGTCGGTGGACATGCACACCGTACCCTGTCACGCGCGATGTACGGGCTGTCGGTGAAGTTCAACCACACCACCCAGGGGTGCTGCGGCTGACCTTTGTCCGAGGCCACCGGCGATAAACAAGGTGTGCGGCGGCATGCGCTTCCCGATGCACACGTTCTAGCCACAGCGCGGGTGACAATAAGTTCGACAGCAAAGGCAGCTTCCGCGTCAGCCGAACGTGATGGCGGCACTGGCTCGCGTCTGGCCGTGGCCGCTTGGTCCGGTCGGCAAGTGTTGTTCCAGGAAAGCGAGAACGGGTGTGTCGAGTTTGACGAAGTGCTGAACTCCTATCCGACCATCAACCGGCCCCATGCCATGGTGTGACTGCGGCGGTTCGCAGATTGCGCTGGCTGGTACGC
>BNJS01000419.1_pt1 | contig 151242 bp, 230 predicted proteins | sample 8540461 | NCBI WGS metagenome assembly BNJS01 (sample SAMD00202454, study PRJDB9452) | human saliva metagenome | isolation source: human saliva | place: Japan | reverse complement strand
GAGTTTAGAGAAAAGATGGCTTATATAGTAGTTTATACAAAGGAAAATATAGACCAGAAGAAGTATTAAGTTCAGACTTTTTGTTCACATAGGAAAAATATTTATAGAATATGTTGAAGAAAAATTGAGATATCAATGGTATTAAACCTAATAAAAGGGTCATTTAGTTTTGGCTGAATTAGAAAAATGGGTATATTAAAAGCAGTGATAACTCAAAATATAGATGATTTACATCAAATGGCAGGAAATAAAAATGTCTTAGAATTACATGGAAGTTTAAAAAGATGGTATTGTTTAAGTTGTGGAAAAACATCAAATAAAAATTTCTCATGTGAGGTGTGGTGGAATAATTAGACCTGATGTCACTTATATGGAAAACTTAAATCAAGATGTGAGTTAATGAGCTAGTTATCAAATAGAACAAGCAGATACTTTAATAATTTGCAGTTTTAACATGGTTTATCCAGCTGCATATTATTTGAGATATTTTGGGGATTTAGTTATAATCAACAATGAAAGTACTCAATATGATGGAAGAGCATCTTTAGTTCTAAAACTAATTTTGCAGATACTATGGAAAAAGTTTAAAATATAATATAAAAAGAAAGAGGTTGTTATAATTTGCAACAGCCTCTTTTAACATTTTATTTAAATTTTTCCAACAATTCTACTAAGTATTTATAATATTTTTCAACAGAAAGCTATTTCCATTTTTCCCTTAGGAGTATGTACATCATAAATGTTAGGGTCCTATTGAAATCATATCTAGATCTGGATAGTGAGTAGAAATTGCTCCCACATTCAAGTCCAGCATGAATAACTGTACTTGCATATCTTCATTAAATAAATCTTTATAAGTTTTTACCGCTAGTATCTCTTAAGTGAGATACTGGTCTAAATCTCCATTCAGGATATCCTTCACCAACTTCATAATTTGCTTTATGTTCTTTTATAATATTTACTATTTTTCTTCTAAGCTATCTAAAACACTAGGTTCAGAACTTCTTAAAGAAGTAATAATAGTTATTTTATCATCTATAAGTTTAACTATTTGCTAGATTATCAGAACTTTCAACTATATCAGGATATTCTTTTAACCAAGTATTTACTCCTGTAGGTAAAGTATTTATGAGAGATAAAAGTCTTTCAAATACATCATTAGAAAGCTTCATTAGAACTATTTTTCAAGTTTAGTTATTTCAAAAGTTATATTTTTATCTTGAGCTTTATATTTGTTTTTAAAGTTTTCAAAACTTCTTTCACTTTAAAGAGTAAAAACTTTCTGAAGCATCATATCAATAGCTATATCAAAAATAGCATTCTCTAGGGATAGCATTATCTTTAGTTCCACCTTTAATATCACATAATCTTATATCAAATTCTTTCTTTAATTGTATTATTAATTCATTGATAACTTTATTTGCATTTAATCTATTCTTATGAATTTCTGCTCCTGAATGTCCTCAAATAGATTTTTAACTTCTAATCTAAAAAAATTCCAGATTAGCGATATTAAGTTTTCTTTCTTATCATCAAATATTGCTCTTATAGTTCTTCCTGCACTACCAACAGTTACCCATGCCTCTTCTTCTGAATCAATATTAATTAACATTTTTCCTGTTAAAATATTATCTTCTAGTCCAAAGAGCTCCTCCATTGTTGTTTTCTTCTTCTACAGTAACAAGTAATTCAATTTGAGGATGTTCTATAGTGTTATCTTCAAGAACAGCTAGTCCCATAGCAACAGCTATTCCATTATCAGCTCAAGTAGTTTTATTAGCTCTTAAATAATTTTCCATCTACTATTAAATCAATTCCATCTGTTTTTAAAAATTATGGTTTAGAATCTAAATCTTTTTCACAAACCATATCCATATGACCTTGAGTATTACTCCAAGAGAATTTTTCATAATTTTTACTTGCTGCTTTTTAATTACTATATTATTCATTTTTATCTTGATATACTTCTAAACCAAGTTTTTTTAGCTGTATCTACTAGAAAGTCACTAACAGCTTTTTCATTTCCTGATTCTCTTGGAATTTTTGATAATTCTTCAAAATAGTAAAATACTCTTTCTGGTTTTAAATTAACTAATTTATTTGACATAATTTTCTCCTTTTTACATCATTCCTGGCATCATTCCACCAGTACCCATTGAAGCTTTTTCTTCTTCTTTTTATGTGCTATAACAACTTCTGTAGTTAAAAAGTAATGAAGCAACAGAAGTAGAATTTTGTATGTGCAGCTCTTGTAACTTTTTGCAGGATCTATAATTCCAGATTCTATCATATTAACATATTTTTCATTTTTAGCATCAAATCCAAAAACCTTTAGGGTGACATTTTTTACTTTTCTAAAACTACACCACCATTTAATCCACAGTTTTTCTGCTATTTGTTTAATAGGAGCTTCAAGAGCTCTTTTTACAATTTTCAATACCCATAGCAATTTCACCAGTTTCATTGAATTCTTTCATAGAATCAATTATATCTAATAGAATTGTTCCTCCACCTGCAACTATTCCTTCTTCAACAGCAGCTCTTGTTGCATTTTAAAAGCATCTTCTATTCTTAATTTTTTATCTTTCATTTCAACTTCTGTAGCAGCTCAACTTTTTATAACAGCAACTCCTCCAGATAATTTTGCTAATCTTTCTTGTAATTTTTCTTTATCGTAATCAGAAGTAGTTTCTTCTATTTGACTCTTTTATTAGATTAACTCTAGCAGATATATCTTTTTTTGTTCTCCAGCACCATCAACAATTACAGTTAAATCTTTTGTAACTTTAACAGTTTTAGCTCTTCCTAATTGTTCAATAGAAGCTTCTTCTAACTTCATTCCTTTTTCTTCAGATATAACTTCTCCACCTGTTAGTATAGCTATATCTTCAAGAATAGCTTTTTCTTCTATCTCAAAAAGCAGGTGCTTTTAACTGCTACAACATTTAAAGTTCCTCTTAATTTATTTATAACTAGAGTAGTTAGAGCTTCTCCTTCTATATCATCAGCAACTATTAAAAACAGGTTTGAGACATTTTGAACTGTTTGTTCTAATAAAGGTAAAAGTTCTTTCATAGAACTAATCTTTTTATCTGTTAATAAGATTAATGGATTATCTAATTCAGCTGTCATTCTTTCAGAATCTGTTACCATGTATGGAGAAACATATCCTTTATCAAATTGCATTCCTTCAACAGTTTCTAAAAGTTGTTTCAAAGATTTAGCTTCTTCAACTGTTATAACTCCTGTTTCACCAACTTTTTCCATAGCTTGTGCTATTAATTTTTCCTATTTCCTCATCTCCAGCTGATATTGAAGCAACTTGAGATATTTCTTCATTAGATTCAATTTTTTTAGCTTTATCTTTTAAAAACTTCAATAAAGCTTCTTTGGCAGCAAGTTCTATTCCTTTCTTTAAGAAAATAGGGTTTTGCTCCAGCACTTAGCATTTTTAATCCTTCTTTAACAATAGCTTGTGCTAAAAATTGTTGCAGTTGTTGTACCATCTCCTGCAACATCATTTTGATTTAATTGCAACTTCTTTAACTAAAGCTGCTCCCATATTTTTCAAAAGGATCTTCTAACTCTATTTCTTTGTAATTGTTACTCCATCATTTTGTAATTAAAGGAGCACCATAAGATTTTTCTAGAACAACATTTCTTCCTCTAGATCACTAGAGTAACTTTTACTGCATCAGCAAGAATATTTACTCCTGTTTCTAATTTTTTTCTAGCTTCATCATTAAAATTTATAATTTTTGCCATTTGCTTTACCTCCTATTATTCGATAACTGCTAAAAATATCTTCAGCATTTCACTACTAAATATTTTTCTTCTCCATCTTCTATTTCATTTTCCTGAGAATCTATTGAAAATTACTTTGTCTCCAACTTTTATTCCTTCTAATTTTTCTCCTTTACCTAAAGCAATAACTTCTGCTTGATTAGGTTTTTCAGCAGGAGCAGTCTTTGAGCTAAGTAAAAATTCCACTCTTAGTTTTTTTCTTCTTTTTTTAATTGGTTTTATTAAAACTCTTTCTCCAATAGGTCTAATATTCATATATAATTACCTCCTGATTTTTTTATTAGCACTTAACTATATAGAGTGCTAAATTATCTACACTAATAATAATATATTATCTTTTATTTGTCAATCTCAAAAAAATATTTTTATAAAAAGGAAGTCGTAAATTCAACTTCCCAAATATATTAATATTTTCTCCAACTACCATACTTTTGATTTTTTTATTTCTTTTAAATGGTAAATATAGTAAAAAAACTTAAAGCTATATATATACCTACGATAGAGAATAAATAATAAAGTGCCATGGTCATACATAATCAATCAATTTTGCAGCTGATGATGGTGGACGATTAACAAATAGATAATTTGTTCCCAATTTAATATTAACAAAAGTACATTGCAAATGCCAAACTTACTAATAATAAAAATGACATAATGAAAGCCTGTTTTTAGTTGGTCTAAATCTAAAATGTATAAAGGCATAAGCAGCACTAAACAAAAATAAAGAAATGAGTTATAAAAAAACTTTTGAGAAACAAAGTCATGCATTCCCTCGCTTATATCAGGCATAATTATTGCAAAAAAATGCTCCCATACACCAAAAATAAACTGGTTGAAACAAAAACTTCACTGTGAAAAAAACATCATAAATATAGAAAGTATTATTACCATTGGGCATAAATGTAATGGTAAAGTTGTGCTACAGATTCGCCATAATACTTATGTCTATATATTAATTCTGCAATTTTTCACTACTAATACAAGAACAGCAATAATTTTTGCAAATGCTTGTTTTTCGTTCAGTAAAAAAACCTAAAAAAATATTAATAAAAAAACAAACTCCAAAACCTATCCCCATTGTTATTAAATGTGGATCACTAAATAAAAACAAACTTATCACCCAATTTTATAACCTCCTATTTTATGAAAAACCTAAATCTGCTGGATTGATATCTCCAGAAATATGTTTTATCACTCCCTTATTTTTCAAATTCTTTTCTCATAAGAATTACTTTATTTATATAGAAATTGTATCTAACTCTAAATTATTTTTCATGAAAATGTCCTAAAGACCAGTAATCTATAACTAAACGACTGTCTCCAGAAATTAAAGAGCAATCTATAATTTTTGCAATTTCTAATGCAAAAATAAAGTCCTACAAGTTCACCAAAATTATTAGTTCTATTTGCACCCTAAGTAAATATTTCCATACTCATTCACTGTCCAGTTTCTACCTTTTAATAGTTTTTGACAGTTTCTTTTTGGTAAAGTTTCTAAAAACTCGCTTTATTTTCATCAGTAATTCTTACTTCAACTCCAATCCCTCTTCCAGTTCCTGAATCAAAATATATTCCCTTTTCAGTTTGGTATTTATTGGGGTAGTAGAGCTTATTTTTTTCTTTCATAATTTTGCACCACTATCTAACCAATTTTGTGCAACAGCTTTATCTATAAAAGACTTATATCTAGCCTTTGTACCCTTTACTATCTTTTCACATTCAGTCCAACTTTCCACAATTCCATTACGCTTATCATCAAAAATAAGCATAATATTTTTGTTTAGCCATTTCTCCTCCTGTAATCTCTTTTTGTATTTAATAGCAACTATCATTATAATAGCACATTTCTAAAATTTTTCAAAATCACATGTTTAAATAATAACTAAAAACTATCTATATTTCAAGTTTTTTTCATATTTATTTAAAAAACTAATTTAAAAATTAAAAATTAATATAGTTTATTATAACATAAATTATATATATTATTAATAAAGACAAAATCATTATATACTATTTTTAATATACAATTAGATTTAAAAATGGAGGCTAATAATGAAAGATAGAAAAAAACAATAGAACAAAAATATAAATGGAATTTGAATGATATCTATGAAAATTATGATATGTGGGAAAAGTGATTTAGAAAAATTTGAAAAACTTACTAAAGAAGTTCCTAAATATAAAGGACAAATAAAAATAACTCTGAAAAAAATTTGTTGAGTTAGAATTATTGATGGAAAAAAATAGCGAGATTATTAGATAGACTTTATCTTTATCCATATATGTTAAAAGATTTAGATTCTACTGATGAAATAACATCAATAAAGATGCAAGAAATAGAAATGATTTATACAAAGTTTGGAACTGAAACTGCTTGGATAGCTCCTGAGATGTTAGAAATACCTGAAGAAACTATGAATGAATGGATTAAAAAGCATCCAGAATTAGAAGAAAAGAAGATTTGGACTTAGTGAAATGTATAGATTAAGAAAGCATGTCCTATCTGAAGATAAAGAACAATTACTTTCACATTTCTCTCAATTTATGGGTTCATCTTCTGATATATATGGAGAACTTTCTATATCAGATATGAAATGGAATACTGTAAAATTATCTACAGGTGAAGAAATAGCTGTCTCAAATGGAGTTTATTCAAAAATTTTTAGCAACTAATAGAAATCAAGAAGATAGAAAGATTAGCTTTTGAAGCACTATATAAAAGTTATGAAAAACAGTAAAAAAATACTTTTTGCAGCAATATACAGAGCTATTATTCAACAAAAATGTTGCTTCTTGTAATGCAAGAAGTTATGAATCTTGTCTTGATAGGGCTTTAGAAAATAAGAATATTCCAAAAAGAAGTTTATTTTTCTTTAGTTAATTCAGCTCAAGAAAATACAGCTCCTTTAAGAAGATATATAGAACTTAGAAAGAAAGCTTTTAAAATTAAAAGAATATCATTATTATGACAACAGTATTAACATAGTTGACTATAACAAAGTATTTAAATATGATGATGCTAAGGAAATAGTTTTAAATTCAGTTAAACCTTTAGGAGAAGATTATCAAGCAAAAAAATGAAAAGAGCTATAAGTGAAGGTTGGCTTGATGTTTTTGAAACTAAAAAAATAAAAAGAAGTGGAGCTTACTCTATAAATATATATGATGTTCACCCATATATGCTTTTGAACTATCAAGAAACTATGGATGCTGTATTTACTCTAGCACATGAATTAGGGACATACTCTTCATAGTATGCATTCAAGTGAGGCTCAACCTTACTCAACAGCAGATTATACTATATTTGTTGCTGAAGTAGCTTCTACTTTTAATGAAAGATTACTTTTTAGATTATATGCTAGAAAACTCAGATGATAGCTTAGAAAAAAATTGCTTTTATTAGAACAAGCATTAGGAAATATAGTTGGAACTTATTATATCCAAACTCTTTTTGCTAGCTATGAATATGAAGCACATAAGATGATAGAAGAATATAAGGCAGTCACTCCTGATATTTTTAAGTGATATCATGTATAATTTATTTAAAAAAATATTTTGGAGAAAGCATAACAATAGATGAACTACAAAAAGATAATTTGGTCAAGAATACCTCATTTCTTTAGATCGCCTTTCTATGTTTATCAATATGCAACTTCTTTTTGCAAGTTCAGCAAAAGCTATATGAAAATTTAAAAACTAATCCTGAAAGTAGAGAAAAATACTTAACTCTTCTTAAATCAGGTGGAAATAATCATCCAATGGAACAATTAAAATTAGCTGGGGTTGATTTAACTAAGAAAAGAATCTTTTGATTCTGTTGCAAAAAGAATTTGACAGATTGCTAGATGTTTTAGAAGAAGAATTAAAAAAAGATTAATTTAATATAAAAATTAGGGAGGTATCAAATTGAAAAGAAAGTTATTATTAGTTGCCTTTGCTTTTACTTTTTCTGTTTCTGCAATTTCAAATTCTCAAGAAATTAGAAAAAGATTTAAGAATAGTTGAAAAAAACTTTATTATCTTAAAAGATTCTGATGTTCCTTTTTACTGGTAAAAGTAAGTGAAGGGAAAGATAGACTTTATTATCTAAATGGAAAGCAAGATGGTAAATGGATAAGTTTCTATAAAAAAATGGAAATATTAAATCTATTATAAATTGGAAAGATGGTAAATTAAATGGAAAATATATCATCTATGAAAACAATGGAATGAAGTCTACAGAAACTATTTATAAAGATGGTAAGGAAAAATGGTGATTACTTTTTTTATAATGCTAATGGAACTTATCGTACAAAAAAGGTGCTTATATAATGGGAAGACCTGTAGGTCTATGGGAATATTATGATAAAGATGGTAAATTAAAAGATACAGTTATAGTAAATTAAAAAAAGCTTGTAATTTTTTTAATTTTGTACTAAAATGTCTAGGAAATTTTTTTATTCTTAAGGAGGGATTGGTATGAAGTTAACATTACAGCAAGCTATATTTACAATTTCGAATTTATCTAAAAAAAGCAAAGAAGACTACTTGACTTAATTCGTGACAGTTATGTAGTACCTTTAAAAAGTTAATGGAAAAGAAGTTTTTGAGCAAGCTCAAGCAGATGAAATGTTAAAAAAACTTAGCTGAATTAGACTTAATAAATCAAGATATTGTTACACTAAAAGACGGAATAAATGTTGCTAACTCTGAAAAATTTTATTGAAAAATAAATCTTTATTTGCACTTTTTAGAAGAAGTTCGTTTAAAAAGAAGTATTCTTTTTGATTTAGAATATCTTTTTAAAGAGAGATAGTACAACAGTTGAAAAACGGTGTTGGAGTTGTTCAATATGGAGTTTTTAAACAAAAAAAGAATTAGCAGAAAAAGTTTAATAAACTAGAAAAATGAAGTTAATTCTTTATCTGAAAAAAATTGATAGTGTAAATGCTAAAACAGAAATTGAAGTAAAAATTATTCTCTTCGATAGATTAATTTGCTTTTTGGTAATAATCTAACTAATAAAATCTAAAAAGCATAAAGGGATATCGAACGGAATTGAATGCGATTTATATTTTATCACGACTATCGAAGTCCAACGGGAGCTGGATAAACTCCTATAAAAAAAGTAGTTGGATTATGATGGATATGAAAAATATCAAAAAAACTTAGGGAGTGTAGTTTTTGCCTTTAACACTCCCTTTTTTTATTTTAATTATTTTCTATTGATTTAAAAAGAAAAGTTGATATTTTATGTATTTATGATATACTATAAAAAAATATCTATATATTTAAGATAGTATCTTTTTTTATTTTAGGGAGGATTTTTTTACTATGGAAAAATATCAAGTTTTAACTCTGGAAATTGAGAAATCAGGAAATCTAAATTTAGATAAGCTATCAGAAATGGAAAAAAACGAAAGTTTTTAGAAAAATAGGGATATCATATATGTATATTTTGGGAAAAAAAGATCTCTATATTGGTCAAACTATTGACCTTTTGCAAAGACATCAACAACATAAATTAGAAATTGAATTCAAAATGAAAAAAATTACACTAACTTAGTTTTTATTATACGGAACATTAATAGATAAACATTTAGATTACATAGAAAAAAATCATTAATTAATCTTTTTTTATCGCTGATAATGATAAGGGTAAAGATTTAAAAAAATAAAAAGAACAATTAGAAATAAGACAATGGGTAATCATTCTAATTACACAACTTTAGAAAAAGATATTGATGCTGAAGTTCTAACTCCTTTTTGGGGAAAAAGATTTAAATGAATTAAATCTTGTAAATCTTAATGATTTAAGTGAAGTTAAAAAAATAGTATTTTATTTAAATATTCTCCATTTTTTTACTTTAAATAAGCAACAAAAAGAAATCATAGATAGAATTTTATCGAAAGATGGAAACTATCTTATAGAAGGAGGAGCAGGGACTGGAAAGACTGTATTAATGACAAATTTAGCTGCTCAAATATATAAAAAAATATGATGGTCAGAAAAAAATTGCAGTTGTTGTAAAAAAAGCAATTGGAGAAGAAGTGGAAAGAAAAATCTTTACCAGCTATGGAATAAAAAATGTTACGGTAGGTACATGGTGCCAAATTGTATCAAGTCAACAAAAAAATATGATTACATATTAATAGATGAAGCCCATAGATTACCATATAAACATGGATATCAAATGGCATGTGACTTAAAAATATTTAAAGAAAAAGGAGTAGATCATAGTCTTAAATTATTGGGAGAAATGGGGAAAATCTCTAGTTCTATTCTATGATGAAAAACAAGCTATTAGACCAGCAGATACTCCTGTAGACTATTTTCAAAAAAATATGTTGAAAAATAAGAAATTTCACAAATTTTTCTTTAGAAACTCAATTTTAGAATATCTGTAAATGACAAAAATAAGAAATACACTGCAGATGACTACTTAAAAAGGAATAAAGTATGTATTACAATTGTCTGAAGATAATAGTTTTTGATAGAGAAGTTTTTAATAATCCAGATAAAGATTCATACTTTGGACTTGTAGATAGCATAGCAGATTTATTTAAATACATTGAAAGAATGGACAATCTTATTCAAGATAGTCAAAATAGAGTAATTGCTGGATATGCAAGAGAATGGAAAAGTAAAACAGATCCTACTCAATTTGATTGGGTTGAAGCTGATAAAAAGCTGGAAATGGAATTCAACTAATGAAGATTGGATGAATACAGAAAATAGCAGAAAAGAGATAGGTTCTATACATGCAGTACAAGGAATAGATATCAATTGTGTAGGTTTAATCATTGGGAAAAGACTTAATATATAGAGATGGAAAAGTATTAGTAGATCCTAATGAATATTTTGATAAATTTGGTAAAACCTAAGAAAATAAAGACAGAAATTGCAGATTTAAATGATCTAGTAAAAAAATATACTATGTTCTAGCAACAAGAGGAATAGATGGGATTAGAATATACATTGAAGATAAAGAGTTAAGAAATCACTTCATGAGAACTCTTGAATTAAAAAAATGAAATAAATATAACAAATAATGGGCTGTATTAGCCCATTATTTTATATAATTATTTTGACTAGGAATTAATTCTATAACAAGTCCATCTGAAACTCCTAAGTAATCATTATTTTTTTAAAAAGACAATTTTTCATTTCTTTTAGATCATAATCCTCATCACTAAAGCTCTCATCAATATCTTCATAACAAACAGTTCCATCATTTTTAACTCTTCTTATGTCATAAACTCCTGATTTAAAAATCTTTACCACAAATATAGTCGCCTGTTTTTAATATTATTTTTGTTCCAAGTGGTCTTCTGATAAGGTTTTGTAAAAGATTAGCTTTTTTGAAGAAAGTTTTACTACTAAAGCTCCTCTTATAATTAAAAATATCTCCAATTATTAATCTTGCATAGAATTTTTTTATTTTTCTTCATCATCTACATCTAAGTTTTTCATCAAAAGTATAATATTTATTGTAGATATTTCCAAAATTTTTCATAGCCATAATTTTGTATCTACCCTCAGGAATATCCATACCAACAGTATAATTCCCTGCAGTTAGTTCAAAAGAAACTTCACCATACTTAAGCTTCTTATTTTTTTCATGTGAAGTTTATCATCAATATCTTTAATATGAGGTCTATATAAATATAAATTATTGCTATCTATATCTTTATAATTTTCTAACTCAATATCAATATCATCATTTTCAACTTCTTCAAGCTGACTTGAATAAGCTCTTTTAGCATAGGCATGGGCTAAGGGAATATTATTATGTAAAAATTACCATGTAAAAAAACTAAACCATTCTGAATAAGATAGCTTACTAGCTTTTTTTATCCTTACTTTCCATAGAAAAATCCCCTCTCTTATCTATATATTTTCATTGTACTATATTTTTTTATTTTATCAAGGAAAAAAATAAAAAGTTTTTTTGCTTTTTAAAAAATAGGAAAAAAATATGTTAGAAATAGAGATAAAAAGTTAAAAAAATGATTTTTTTATTAGGGGGAATTATGAGCGATTTAACTATTAAAGAGTATTTCTACAAAAAAAGATATTGAAAGAAAAAAATTAATGGAGTTGTAAAAGCAGATAGTAATGAAAAAAAGAAACTATAATTACAGAATTAAATGAATATGTTGTTACAGAAGAAATTAGAAAGAGATTAACAAAAATTTCTTTTGATAAATATGTTGATTCAATCAATTTTCCAACAGAAGATATGGGTGTATGGATTTCTGGATTCTTTGGTTCAGGGAAATCACATTTTCTAAAAAAATGATAGGGCATATTTTTAGAAAAATAATACCTATGATGGAAAAAAACAGTTGTTGACTTTTTCAAAGAAAAAATAGATGATGCAATTTTGATGGGGAAATATTGAAAAAGCTGCTGAAATTCCCAACTGATGTAATTTCTATTCAATATAGATAATGTAAGTGATCAAGACACACATCAAAAATAAAGATAGTATAGCACTTGCTTTTTTTGAAAAAAATTTAATGAGTATTTAGGTTTTACAAGAGATGATATAGAAATAGCAGAATTTGAAAGAAAGGCTTTGGGAAGATGGAAAATTAGAAGAATTTCAAAAAAAGCTTTTTGAAGAAGAATCTGGAAAAGACTTGGAAAGATGCAAATAGAAATTTAGATTTCCACTCAGATGATTTTATTGATGTTGTAGAAAAAAATTAGAAATTATGACTAGAGAAAAGTGCTGAAAGATGGCTTGAAAGAGATATAGTAAGATCTATAAATGCTGAAAGCTTTTAGAGATATAATAGAAAAACTATTTAAAAGATGAAAGACCCAAAACACAGAGTAGTTTTTTTCTAGTTGATGAAATAGGTCAATATATTGGAGATAATTCAAAAACTTATGTTGAACTTACAAACTTTAGTTGAAACTCTAGGAGTAAAATTTAAAGGTAGAGTTTGGGTTGAGGGTTACATCACAACAAGATTTAGGTTCTATATTAAATAATAGTGAACATAGAAAAAAATGACTTTTCTAAAAATTCAAGATAGATTTAAGACTATACTTTCATTATCAAGTGGAAATATTGATGAAGTTATTAAAAAAAGATTGCTTATAAAGAAAAAAATTGAAGGAGAAGATTTAGAAAAACTATTTGATAAAAAAATAGAGTTGAGATTGAAAAATTTAATAAATTTTTGAAACACAAATGACATTACCTCTATATGATAGTGCTGAGGATTTCTCAGAAACATATCCTTTTGTTGCTTACCAATTTAACTTACTACAAAAAAAGTATTTGAAAAAGTTAGAAATATGGGACATTCTGGGCAACATATGTCAAGAGGGAAAGATCTTTATTAAGTTCATTCCAAGAAGCTGGAATAAAAAGTAAAAAGACAAGAATATAAGAATACTTGTACCATTTAATTATTTTTTTATGAATCAATAGAACAATTTTTAGAAGATAATGTAAGAAGACCATTTATCCATGCAAGAAATGAAAAAAAGTAGATGATTTTTGGCTTAGAAGTATTAAAACTTTTATTCTTATTAAAAAGGAATTAATGGTATAAATCCGACTTTAAATAACCTTACAAGTTTTATGATAGATTCTATAGATTGTGATAGAATTGAGCTTGAAAAAGAAAAATAAAAAAAGCTTTAGAAAAAAAGCTAGAAAAAGAAGTTTTAATTCAAAAAAAGATGGAGACAATTATTATTTCTTAACAAATGAAGAACAAGATATAAATAGAGAAATTGAAAGAGAAGAAATAGATTTTAAGAAAAATAGATGAAAAAAATAGACTCATATTTTTTTAAAAGAAATATTTACAAAAAAATAGTATTATAATGGAAGACACTGGTAATAAATATGGTTTTAGTAGAACTCTTGATGAAACACCTTTTTTTCAAAAAGCAGGAGAAGAATTAGCTATAACTATTTTTTTACTGAAAGAGCTGATGATTATGATAATGTTTCTATAGTAGGTACAAGACCAGAAAGTGATTTAATTATAAGACTACCAAATGATGATGAAACTTATAGAAATGAAATAAAGCTATTTTTTTAAAGGTGGAATCATATATTAGAAATAAGCAAAAAAAGATAATGAAAGAGAATCTATTATCAGAATATTAGAAATAAAACAAAGAGAAAAATAATATAAGAGATAGAAGAATAAAAAAATGAATTAGAAAGAATTATAGGAGAAGCTGAAGTATTTATCTATGGACAAAAAGCAAGATATCAAAACAAAAGATGCTGCTAAGAAAAATTGAAGAAAGTTTAAAAAGCCTTGGCAAATCATAGATTCCATAAAGCGAAACTTGTTAAAAAAACCTTATGATGAAGCTGAAATAAGAAAGACTCTATCATATGTTTTTGACACAAATAAAAATGGAATACTGTTTGATATTAAAAAAAGAATATTGAAGCCAATGTAAACTGTGAAGCTATAAATGAAGTATTAGACAGAGTAAAATTACTTGAAAAAAAGAGGAGATACTCCTATAACATTAAAGAATATAAGTGATTACTATTTAAGAACTCCTTATGGTTGAGGGGCAATTAACTATCAATGGTTTAGTTGGAGAATTATGGAAATATAGACTAATAAATCTAGAAGAATCAAAAAGTTCTTGTTACAGATGAAAATGTTGCAACAAATTTACTTACAAAAATTACAAAAATAAAAAAATTTAGAAAAGATTGTAATTTCATTGAGAGAAGAGCTTGATCCTGAACTTGTTAAAAAAAGTAAATAATTTATTGAAAAGAAATAAAAGACTCTTAAAGAAGAAACTGGTGAAGTTACTATTGATTCTCCAAAAAGAAGATTTATTAGAAATATTAAATAGAAAAAAAATAGGTATAGCTAAGAGATATAAAGATTGAATGTGAACATAGTAAATATCCAGGAAAAAAAGAATTAAGTGACTGGATTGAGCTATTAGAGGAGATTATATTATCTAGAGATAATGCTGAAAAAAACTCTTAAGAATTTCTTAGAAATGAAAGATGAAATATCAAAAGGAATATGATAAAGTTGATAGAGTTTTTGACTTTCTTCACAAGTTCTAAAAAAAGGTAGATATGATGAAGTTATCCAAAAAAATCAACAAAATAGAAGAATATAAAGATTACATTGGTGGCTTAAAAAGAAACTCCTGCCTATAAGACAATTGAAGAAATTAGAAATGATAAAAAAATATCTATGAGAGAATTAGAGAGTTTGATGAGTTAATTACTGAGTTAGATAAAGAAAAAGATAAACTTATAGAACTTGAAAAAGAATCTTTAAGAGCTAAAGTTGAAAAAAATATAGAGAAGATTTTTTTCTGAAAAAAATTAAAAAGATAATACTGAAATCCTTAAAAAAATTAGAAGAAAAAAATTTAATAACTTTTTGGAAAAATGAAGTCAATAATAGTGATAGTTCTAATGACATGGCAATATTTATGAAATCTAAAAAAATTAGAAAATATAGTTTCTAAATTTGAAGATGAATATAAAAAATTATGCTAGAAAAAGAAATTGAGAAATTAGAATCATATCTTAATGAAGTTGCTGAAGATAAAACTGATATTGACAAACTTAGACAAAGTATAAAAATCTACTTATAATAATTATAAAAAAATGAAATAGCTAAGAGTGATATTAGAAATATTAGTGCTACTATAACAAAAAGCTATTAAAGATAAAGATGATTTTTATGCTGAATTAAATGGAAAAAGCTAAGAAAAAAAGAAAGAGTTATATTAAGAAAAAGTTTCTATAAGCTCAAAGACTAATATAGAAACTGAAGATCAAGTAAATGACTATATTTCTCGTATTGAAAAAGATATTGAAAAAGTTAAAAAAATGAAATGCTTGAAGCTATAAGAAACAATAAGATAATTGATATTGGATAATTAATTATATAAACCGACATTTTATTGTCGGTTTTGAGTGTCGTTTTTACTAATAAACAAAATAGAGAGTCTTGGAGGGTAGAAATGAAACTTTCAGATATTAAAAAAGATAGCACATTCTATTTTAGAAAAATCAAAATGTTGAAAAATAGTTTTATTGAATACAAAAAAATCAATAAATTTTCAAAGATAAAAATTCTAAAAACTGCCTGTGCTTTTGCTAATAACTATATGAATAATGAAATAAATTTCTTATTTATAGGTGTTGAAGAAGTAGATAATAAAGAAAAATAGAGAAAAAGCAATCCCTAAAAAGACCGATTAGTGGAATAAAAAGAATCTATGATTGAGGGAGTTGAAAATGATTTAAAAATCTCTTCTTTCAAATATCAATCCTAAAAATCAATTATCATATTATGCAGGATAAAATTGACAATAAGTATTATCTTGTTGTTGCAATAGAGCAAGGTTCTAATGGACCATATCAAACAAATGAAAGAGCTGAGAAAGATAAAGAAATAAAAATTAAAAACAAGGGAAGATATATAAGAATAAGTAGAGATACAAAAACTTCCAAATCCAACAGAAGAATTTGAATTATTAAAGAAATTTGCTAATTTTTTTCTTTTTAGTTCTGATTTGAATAATACAGCAACTATTGATGATTTAAACTATGAGTATATGAAAGAATATTTAGTTCAAAACTAATGCAAAACAAGATATCAGAAACATGTCTAAATTGGATATGGCAAAGAGTATGGGGACTTGTAAGTGAAAAATGAATATGGTTCTTATAGAGCAAGGAATTTTGCTGTTTTAATGTTTGCAGAAACTCCCTAATAAATTTATTCCTAATGCACATGTAGAAATTATTAGAGAAATAGTTGGAACAGATAAAAATGGAAGCTAAAAAGGTTTGATGGACCTGTTTGGTTGCAAGTGAAACAAGTTAATAGATATTTTGAAGATAATATTATGGCTTCATATACAATAAGGGAAGCAGATAAAATAGAACATAGAATTGTTTATAATTATCCATTGACTGCTTTTTGAGGAATTAGCAACTAATGCTATTTTACATAAAGAGTACGATACTCCTGAATATGTTGGAATATATATTTATAGAGATAGAATTTCTTTTTGTAAATCATAATAGACCTTTACCTCCTGTGACTATTGAAGCCTTAAATAATAATAGGAGTTTTGATAAAAGGCAATATTTGAATAAAGAATTAAAAAGATATGTTTTTTTCTCATTAAACTTGATTGAATCCTATGGTTCAGGAATAAGAAGAGCAAAAGATGCTTTTAAAAAAATAATGGTTCACCAAAAATTAAAAATTTTTATCCTGATAATGATGTTGATAACTATACAAATGCTGTTATGAAGATTAATAAAGAATTTTTTTAATAGTAGTAAAGTAGGAAATACTACCCAAGAAACTACCCAAAGAAACTACCCAAAGAAAATACTAATGTGATAAATAAAAATACTTACTTTAATGCTGGAAAATCCTAGAAATTACTAGCTAAACAAATATCAAATAAAATAGAAAAATATCACATTTGATGGGTATTCGTTATCATATTAGTAAATTTAAAAAATCAGGAAAAAAATTAGAAGAGAAGGTTCAACAAAAATCTGGAAAAATGGATAGTAAAGGGAGAAAAATGAATAAAAAGTAGCTTTAAAAAAACTTTTTTGCAATAGAAGCCAGAAATGAATTAATGGAAAAAAATGAGAACAAGGCTTGATATTCTTGGAATAACTAAAAAAATGGAATAGAAAAAAAGCTAAAGTTGTAGGAAGAGAAAGTAGAAATAAATGGAAGTCTTTACCCTAAGGAAAGTTACAATAGTTTAGTAAGAAAATATAAACAAATAGGCTATGAAGAACTTGTTGAAGAAAGTGCATATACTTGGTTTAACAGACTTACAGCTCTAGCATTTATGGAAGCAAATGAATATATAGATGAAAAAAATGATATTCAATAATGGTCTTAAAAATGAGCCTGGAATAATTGATAACTATTATGACTTTGAATTCTTTAAAAATTTAGATAGTGAATTACAAAAAAAGAATTACATGATTTAAGAGATGAAAAATACAGCAAATTCAATAGAAAAAAACTGTATTCTATTTTTAGTTGAAGAGAAATGTGAAGAATTATCAGCTATTATGCCATTTATGTTTAAGAAAAAAAGGGACTTATTCAGATATTCTATTTCCAACAGGTCTATTATTAGAAAAACTCTCTATTAGTAAGAATCAGAGAAGAAATAGGAAAAAGAAGCTCCAATAGAATTAATAGGTTGGCTTTATCAATTTCTATAACTCAGAAAAAGAAAGATCAAGTTTTTGATGCTAAAGAAAAAATACAAAAAAATAGCAAAAAGAGAAATGTACCTGCAGCAACACAATTATTTACTCCAGATTGGATAGTAAAAATATATGGTAGAAAAACTCATTAGGAAAAACTCGCTCTAGAGTCAACTGGAATAAATGAAAAGCCTAAAAGACTAATTGGAAATACTATATAGAATCAGAATTAGATGAAAAAGTTCAGAAAAAATAAAGATAGAAGATGTAAAAGATATTGGATCCAGCAATGGGTAGTGGACATATTCTAGTTTATGCTTTTTGACTTTACTATTTGAAATGTATGAAAAATCTTGGTTGGAGTACAAAAAGATAGTGTGCTATCAATATTAAAAAAATAATCTATATGGTTTAGAAATAGATGAAAGAGCAGGGACAATTAGCATCATTTGCGCTTATGATGAAAGCAAGAGAAAAAAATTCTCAAGATTATTCTCAGTATTAAAAAGAGAAGAAAGCTTTTTAAATTGAATACTTTAATAATTGAGGAAAGTAATAACTTTATCTGAAAAAAATTAAAAAAATAAGATAAAAAGATAATAACTTAAATAATCTTAGTAAAATAATAGAAGATTTTGAAGATGCAAAAGAATATGGAAGTATTTTAAAATTAGAAACTATAGATAGAGAAACATTAGAAAAAGAATTTAATCTATTAAAAGAAAGCCTAGATAATGAACAAGGGAACATTGATATTTAATGAAGATGAATTAGATATCAATATAGAAGAGGATTTAGAACTTATTGAAAAGTTTAATAGCACAACATATAACTTTAACAAATAAATATGAAGCAGTGGTAACTAATCCTCCATATATGGGAGAAAAGGTTTTAGCTCAAAACTTTTAAAAACTTATGTTGAAAAAGAATTATAAATGATAGTAAAAAGTGATTTATTTGCAGTATTTATTGAAAGATGTAATGAATTTACAAAGAAAAAAATTGTTACACTTCTATGATAACTATGCAATCATGGATGTTCTTATCATCTTTTGAAAATTTAAGAAAAAAATATTATAGAAAAAGACTGAAATATATAAGTTTAAATCATTTAGGTACAAGAGCTTTTTCAGAAATAGGTGGAGAAGTTGTATCTACAGTTGCTTGGGTATAGCAAAAAGAAAAGTCCAAAAGAATGATGGAACATATCTAAGATTAGTTGATTACAGCAATGCTGAACTTAAAAGGAAAGAAGAATTTTTTTAATAAAAGCTAATTATTTTTCAAGCTAAACAAAAAAAGATTTTTGAAAAAGATACCAGGAAGTCCCAATAGCTTATTGGGTAAGTGATAAAATAAGAGAAATATTTGAAAAAAATCAAAAAAAGTTTAGGATGAAGTTTGCTGAGCCAAAAGCTGGAATTATAACAGGAAATAATAATATTTCTTTTGAAAGATTATGGAATGAAAGTTTAAATTTTAATAAAATTGGACTATAATTGTAAGTTCAATATAGAATTGCTTGAAAGTAAAAAAATGGTTTCCTTATCAAAAAGGTGGAGAATTTAGAAAAATGGTATGGAAATTTAGAGAATACTTAGTTAAATTTGAGAAAAATAATGGTATGACATTAAAAATCAGTGAGTTAAAGGAAAAGTTCAGATCAAGCAGATACTGAAATATTATTTTTTTAAAAGAATCTATAACTTGGTCAAGAATTTACTAGTTCAACTTTTAGTATTTTAGCAAAAATGAGAAAGTTTTTTTTATGATGCATCAGGATCTCAGTCATTTTTAGAAAAAAATTTTAACTATTTTTTAGGATTTTTAAACTCAAAAAAATTTATAATGACTTTACTAATTTATAAATCCTACTTTAAATTTTCAAGTGGAAATGATATTTCAGCTATACTCAATATTAATATCAAGAAATGAAAAAATTTAATAATTTAGTTAAAAAATATATCTATCTCCAAAAGAAGAATGGGATTCAAGAGAAACTTCTTGGGATTTTGAAAAAAATTATCTTTTGATTGATGGAAAAGATTTAAAAGACTGCTTATGAAAAATTATTGTAATCATTGGAGAGATAATTTTGTTCAACTACATAAAAAAATGAAGAAGAGTTAAATAGACTTTTTATAGAAATTTATGAATTGCAAGATGAAATGGATGAAAAAAAGTTTCTTTTTGATGATATTACTATTTTTAAAGAAAGAAGCTAAAAATTGTTGAGATAGATAATAGTAAGGCTAAGGAATTTTTCTAGTGAGTCAGAAAAAAATATCTATATGATAGAGGAGTCAGTTTAGAATTTAACAAAGATGAACTTGTAAAACAATTCTTATCTTATGCTATTGGATGCATTATGGGAAGATATTCAATAGATAAGCCAGGATCTTATTATGGCAAATAGTGATGATGTATTTAGAATTATCTTCAAATAAATTCCTTGTTAAAGATGCTAATGGAGATATAAGACAAGAAGTTGAAAACTGAATTTCTTCCTGATGAATTTGGAATTCTACCAATAACAGCTGAAAAAAAGATTTCTCAAATGATATAGTTGAAAGAGTAAAAAGAATTTGTAAAATTTGTTTATGGAGAAGAAAGTTTAAAAGATAATCTTAACTTTATAGCAGAAGCGTTTAGGGAAATAAAGGATAATAAAAACTCCTGAAGAAATCATTAGAGCATATTTTATTAAAAGATTTCTATGCAGATCATTTACAAAGATATCAAAAGAGACCTATCTATTGGTTGATGAATAGTGGAAAGAAAAAAATGCTTTTCTCTTGTCTATTCTATATGCATAGATATGAACCTTTAACAGTTGCAAGAGTGAGAGCAGATTATTTGATTCACTATCAAGAAATGCTTGAAAACAAAAGAAAAATTTATAGAAAGACAGTTATATGATGAAGACATAACTGCAAAAAGAAAAGAAAAAAATGTTGAAAAAGAATTAAAAGATCTTGATATCTTGTTAAAAGAATTAAGAGAATATGCTAATGAAGTAAAACATATTGCTGAACAAAAAGATAACATTAGATTTAGATGATGGGGTCAATGTCAATTATGAAAGATTAGGGGCTATTCTTAAAAAAAGAGGTAAGGGAATGGAAAATATAAAGGTAAAAAAATATGGGATGCTGAACCAAGTGAATTATTACTTAAAAATTAAAGAGATGTTAGAAAAAAACAAAAAGATAGATATTAGTAGAGAATCAGAAGATGAATATGATATAGTTATTTGTAGTGAAAATGTCTATAAAAAAATGATAAGGCTATATTTATTCAAGGAGCTATGAATCAAAAAAATCTCCTGAAAAGATATTATCTCACTTATTACTTATTACTGATAAGTTAAATGTTACTGTATTTATAAAAAAATGAAAATTTACCAAATGAAAATTTTTGGATTTAAAAATCAGGGAAAAACTATACTGATGAGGCATATAGAATGCCAAATTTTATAGAAAAATAAAAAAATAGAAATATATAGAAGATTAAGTATAATTGCTATATTTGAAGTAGCTGTTAATCAAAAAGTATTCAATAGAAGAGATTAATTTTTGAATGTTCATTGGAAGAATTAGAAGATATTTTAGAAGTAAATTATAATATCTGGAACAATTTAAAGAAAAAAATGAAGATAATATTAATTACATTGAAGTATATCAAAATTTAAAAGATAAAATTTCTAACTTTTTTTGCTTATTTTAATTCTATAAATGATATAGGAGATATTACCGATGAAAAATTTATATGGAAGTATATATAATTATATTTCAGATTCAAGTCAATATTTAGAAAAATAAAAAGAAAAATATATTATTAATATAGAAGCACCTATTAACAAAGATAAAAAAATTTTTATTAAAAATAATAGAATTTTTATCAATATTACCAAGAACAAAAAAATTTGATAATATTTCTCTTGCTATTGAATATTATATTATAATATCTAGAAATCCAGAAAGAGCAGGAAATTTTTTTAAATAATACTAATTTATATTGCTATTATCCAGCTTTTCACTATTTAAAAAGAAAAAAATTTAATATAGAATTCTCTAATACTAAAAATGGATGATGAAATTAATATTTTAAAAAACAGAACTATCTACAATGGAAAAAAACTATTCCTAAAAAGAAAAAAATGAAGTTCTAAATTATATGAAATCTACCTCAGATGAATTTGATATTTGGAAAAAAATGATTTTTAAAGAAAAATATAAATGATTGGAGAGATGAGATTGATGAATGGAAAGAAAAAGATGGAGAAAAAAACTTACTATTTTGGAAAAATACATATAAAGAAAAAGTTAAAATTTGAAGCACCTGAAACATTATGGAACGAAAAAAAGCTGAAAAATTATGGATGTGCTTATAAATTGTGGGGATTTTTTTGTAATTTTATTATCTACTGCTATTGTATATTTTGTAAATAAAATTATAACAGAATTTTTATTTTTAATAGTAAAAATAAATAGTATTTCGGATAATGATATATTAAACTATTTTTCCAAAAACTTTCCTTTTTGTGGGAATACTTTCATTGGCTTTGTATGTTTTAAGGGTTTTTTTGTTAAAATAACATTATCTAATAAACATTTACAATTAGAGTGTGAACAAAAAGCAGCACTTACAAGATTTTTATCAAGCATTAGTACATGATGGCAAAAATATAAATGAAAATGAAAGATTGATTATTTTTTTAATGCCTTATTTAGTAAAAACTGAATCTGGATTAATAAAATTAAGTGATACACCTAATGACATAGAAAAATATTATTTTTTTCAATTTTATCTAAAAAAATAATAAATAAAAATTAAATGAGGGGATTATACGAAATTAAAAACAATTAAAAATTAAAAAAATTAGAGATTATAAGGAAAAGAATTATGTAGAACTTGGAAATTTGACATCATTAGAATAGTTTTATATAATAAATTACTTCTAGTGAAAGGAGGAGTCCACATGAAGAAAAATCCCAATAGGAATAAACGATTTTAAAACCTTAATTGAAAAATAATTATTACTATATTGACAAAACAAAACATATAGAAGATCTTTTAGAAGATGGTTCAGAAGTTATTTTATTCACTCGCCCAAGAAGATTTGGAAAAAAACATTAAATATGTCAATGATAAAAATATTTTTTTGATATTGAAAATAAAGAAGAAAAATAAAAAAATTATTTACTAATCTATATAGAAAAAAATCTAAATATATAAGTGAACAAGGTAAATATCCAGTTATATATATTTCGTTTAAAAGATTTAAAATCTAAAAAAATTGGGAAGGAACTATTTTCAAATTAAAGAATCAATTAAAAAGATTTATATAAACAATTTCTTTATTTAAAAGATAGTTTAGATGAGATTTCACAAGAAGATTTTTAATAAAATTATATATATGAAAGAAGATGCTAACTACGAATTTTCTTTAAAATATTTGACTGAATACCTATATAAATATTATAAGCAAAAAAGTCATAGTAATTATTGATGAATATGATAGCCCTATTGTAAATTCTTATGAAAAATAATTATTATGATGAAGCAATACTATTTTTAGAAATTTCTATAGTTCGGTTTTTAAAAAGATAATCAATATTTAGAAAGAGGCTTTTTAACTGGAATATTAAGAGTTGCTAAAGAGGGAATATTTTTCAGGTTTAAATAATTTGGAGATTTGTAGTATATTAGATAATAAATACTCATCTTTTTATGGTTTAACAGAAGATGAAGTTTTAAAAATCATTAGATTTTTTTAATATGGAATATAAATTGAATGAAGTAAAAAAATTGGTATGATGGATATAAATTTGGAAATAAAGAAATTTACAATCCTTGGTCAATTTTAAATTGTATAAATAAAAAAAGAAATTGGAGCATATTGGGTAGGGAACTTCAAATAATTTTTAATAAATAATATTTTTAGAAAAATGCAGAAGCTAGTATATTTGAAGAACTTGAATTATTATTTTCTGATAAAAAGAATTGAAAAGACTATCTATTCCGATTCTAATTTCTATAATATAAGAAATCCTCAAGAAATATGGCAATTACTTTTACATACTGGATATTTAACAACAAAAAGAAAAAAACTTGACAGGAATTTTTTTATTCTTTAATTATTCCAAATAAAGAAATTAAAGATTTTTTTGAAAGAAGTTTTATAGGAAACTTTTTAGGAAATGAAGACACTTTTAAAGTGATGTTAAATGCTTTATTAAAAAAAGATATAGTTAATTTTGAAAAATAACTTACAAAAAAATTTTTAGAATTAAGTTTTAGTTATTATGATATTGGGAGTGAAGAAAAAAATTTTTATCATAATTTTATTTTTAGGAATGGTTTTATCTTTTAAGTGACAAATATTATGTAAAAATCTAATAGAGAAAGTGGCTATGGAAGATACGATATTCTTCTGGAGCCAAGAAATAAAAAGGAAACTGCTTTTTATTTTTAGAATTTAAAGTAGCAAAAACTGAAAATGAAATAGATAAAAAATACAAGAAGCATTGAAACAAATTGAAGATAAAAAAATATGATATTGAATTAAAAAACAAAAAAATATTTGATATTTTAAAAAAATTGCTTTTGTATTTTATGGTAAAAAAAGTAAAAAGTTAAAAAAATTTATAATTTGAATAAAAACTTTAAAAAAACTGCAAATAATTATTGCAGTTTTTTTGTTTTTTTAGATATACTAAAAAAATTAGAAAGATACTGAAAGGATAAAAATTATGGAAATAGATAAAAATCAAAGAACTGCTTGAATATAGATTTAGTTTAACCACTGAGCTTCCTCAAAAAGACATATAATTTTTTTTGGTATGATACTAAAAATGAATTTAAAGATTTAATAGATAATTTAAATTTAACTGATGTAAAAAAATTATCAAACTAATTAAATCTATTGATAAAAAGGAGAATCTATATATACAAATATATTTAAAAACAAAAATACACTTTTAGAAGTTATAGATACTGAATCAAATTATTTAATTTATAGTGAGCACCCTAGATCTATTGACAGTGAAAAATTATCTTTTAGATATAGAAAAAAATACTCAGAGTTCTTTGAAGCAGATAAGTCTGCAAATGATAGTTGAAGAACTAAAATTAGATAGAACTAACTATAAATTAGGAGAAATTATTAAAGACTATCCTAGCTTCTTTGCTAATAAAGAAAGAAGAGAAAACTAACAAAAATTGATTGAACAGCCTGAATCAATTGATGAAGAAGAATTTAAGCTTTCAATATTGACTGTTATTTCTGGAGCAAAAAACAGTTGATATCTTAGAAATAATAAAAATATAATTTTAAATAAATCTAAAAATACAAGATATAGAAAAAATGGCTGAATTTAGATTTTTTTATTTTCTGAAATAAAGAAAAAAATTTGATATTGAAGCTACTAGTTTTGAACAATTTTTAAAAATTCTTATGGTAACTCATTTTTTTATTTTCAATTACAAAAAGAAAGCTCATATAAATTTAGAAAAACTATTTTTACAGGTAGAAAAAAATGAATTATACATTTTTTTGCTGAATCTCTATTACAAAATAAACAAATTTCTGAAATTATAAGAGAAGAATTTTATGACTTAGCTAAAGATTTGAATATAAAAGATAGAATAGATGAGTTAGAGCTAGATTACTCTATCTCAGGAACAGCTTTTGAATATTTTGATAAGGTTATTATTAAAGATATTATAGATATCTTTAATTCTGAAGTCATAGATTATGAAAAATATAAGAAATACATTGAAATAAGATTGGATAATTCTTTTATAGCTAGAAAAGTATCAACACTTCTATAAGGCATTATTAGCTATTAATGATTTCTTTAGATTAAAAGATTCATTGATAATTGAAGATAGAAAAGTATTAAAGGATATTTTTAAAGATTATACTGAGCATTATTTCTTAATAGATAAACTATATAGAGATTTCTATTTTTATTATGATAAAATAAAAAAATGATGAATTAGCCCCTTTATTCGATATATTAAAGGCTAAAAATAGATAAATTTTATGAAGTTGATTATCTTGAAAAGTTATTAGCTTTTATGGTCAAGTAAAGTCTATGAAAGAGAAAAATTTAACTCAACAAAGAGATTTCTATAAAAATAATATAGCAAATGCTGATGTTAGAACTGTTGTCATAATTTCAGATGCTTTTAAGATATGAAGTTGGATATGAGATTAGTCAACAATTAAGAAAAGAAGCAAATGTTAAAGAGATAAAATTAGATGCTATGTTAACTGACTTACCAAGTAGAACTTTCTTAGGAATGGCAAACTTATTACCATGTAAAAATAGAAAGAAATATTGATTTAGTATCAGCTAAAGTAATTGTTGATGGTATAGACAGTCAAGGAACAGAAAAATAGAGAAAAATATTAAAACTTAGTTGTGAAGAATCTTCTGCTATTTCTTATGATAATTTTTAATAAGATGAATAGAGGAAAACAAGAAGAATATATAAAAAGGAAAGAAAGTTATATATATCTACCATGATAGTATCGATGCAATAGGAGATAAGGCAAAAGACTGAAAGCAATACTTTTAACGCATGTAAAGATGCTGTTGAAGATATTGTAGGCTTATCTAAATTACTTTCAAGCCTTGGAGTTGTAAAATGTCTATATAACAAGTGATCATGGCTTCCTATATGAAAAAGAAAGAAGTTGAGGAATATAATAAGCTTTGAACTAAAGAATACGAAATATGAGGCTATAGGAAAGAGATATGCTATATATAAAAAGAAGCTGAGGAAAAAGCTTGTATTACTTTAAAATTAGATTCTTTGTATGGAGTGTTTCCAGAAAAAAATCAAAGAATAAAAAGCTAGTGGAAGTGGCTTACAATTTGTACATGGTGGAGCTAGTCCACAAGAAATGATAATACCATTGATAAACTATAAAAGTGGAGCTAATTCTAAAAATATCTAAGGTTGATCTTAGAATAAGAGAAAGTGTTGGAAAGATAACATCTAATTTAATAAAAATTCTCTATATATCAAATAGAAGCTGTAAGTATCAAAAGATAAATTTATAGAAAGAGATGTTTCAGTAGCACTATATGATGAAAAATGTTAGAGTTAGTGATGAAAAGAAATTGAAATTAAATTCAACAGAAGAAAACACTATACATGATTTTTAGATTGACTTTTAAGTGGTGAACACAAAAAGTTACATTAAAAAGTTATAGATATTGAATCAGGAGATATATTAGATTCAAAGGAATATATTGTGAGTATTGGAATTGCTTCAGATTTTTGATTTTTAGGAGAAGATATGGGTATAAATGAGATTGGAAGTAAAGTTTTTGAGGGTAAAATTGTAAGAAAAGATTTAGTTTCAAAAATAAAAAGGTGGAGCAAATGTTCCTGTCTATGTTTTTAGAATATTTACTTGGAATGTATTGTAATCAGACTGATGAAGATAGCATTGAAGAAGCGTATGTTAAAAAGTAAAAAATACTTGCTGAAAATTATGTTCGTCCTGATGAAGCAGAAAAAGTAAAGTCTAAAAATAAGAGAAATTGGAGTATATAATGTTATTGATAAGGTAACTGTTGTCTTAAATGAAAAAAAGATAGATATGAGGGTCACCTTTCAAATTTAGGGTGTTAGTAACATTGAAATTCATAAAAACTATATAAAAAGATTATGAAAAAAATTATTAAGTGGAGGAATATGGTGTATACTAACTCTATCATATCAATATGATGAACTTAATATCAGTGAATCTCCATTTAAACTTAATAAATTAAAGCCAATTCAAATTGCAAGTTTAGATATGAATGAAGTTTTTGAAGCTAGAAAACATTTTACTAAAGATGAGTGGATAGGCTTCTTGCTTAGATCATCTGGAATGGAATTTGAAAGTTTTGATAAAGATGCTATATGGCATTTGTTAGCTAGAATGATGCCTCTTGTTGAAAAACAATTACAATCTTTGTGAATTAGGTCCTAGAGGAACTGGGAAATCATATATTTATAAAGAGATAAGTCCTAATTCCATTCTCCTTTCAGGAGGGCAAACAACAGTAGCAAATCTTTTTTATAATATGTCAAAAAGACAAGTAGGTTTGGTAGGTTATTGGGATGTTGTTGCATTTGATGAAATTGCAGGAATAAAATTTAAAGATAAAGATGGTATACAAATAATGAAAGATTTTATGGCAAGTGGTTCTTTTGCAAGAGGGAAGGAAGAAAAGAATGCTAATGCCTCTATGGTCTTTTATAGGTAATATCAATCAAAGTGTTGATGTTTTATTAAAAACAGCTCATCTTTTAGTTGATTTTCCACCTGAAATGAATAATGACTCTGCTCTTTGACAGAATGCATTGCTATATACCTGGTTGGGACATTCCAAAATTATCTCCAAAAGTCTTTTTACTAAGGAATATGGATTAATTGTTGACTACATGGCAGAAATATTTAGAGAGCTTAGAAAAAAACTTCATATGGAGATGCTTTTTAGATAAGTATTTTTCACTTGGTAGAGATTTAAATCAAAGAGATACTATTGCAGTTAGAAAAACTGTCTCTGCTCTAATTAAATTGGTCTATCCAGATGGAGTATTTACAAAGGAAGAAGTTGAAGAAATTTTAGTAAGAGCCTTAGAATATAGAAGAAGAATTAAAGAGCAATTAAAGAAAATGGCAGGAATGGAATTTTTTTGCAACTAATTTTTCGTATATAGATAAAGAAAGTGGAGAAGAAAAATATATTGGTTTAAAAGAACAAGGAGGAAGTAAGCTTATCCCAGAAGGCCCTTTAAAATCTGGAAGCCTATATACTATTGCAATTTCAGCTAACTCTGTAAAAGGTCTATATAAAGTAGAAAGTCAAATATCTGCTGGTAAAGGAAAAAAATAACTGTATCAGATAACAAATATAGAAAAACTTTTGAGAATGCTTTTAACTATTTAAAGATAAATTCTAAGAGAATAAGTGGAGCAATAAACATAAGTGAAAAAGAATTTTACCTATCTGTTGCTGATGAGAAAAATGTTGGCAATACAGAAGCTATAACTTTAGGAGGCTTTTATTGCTATGTGTTCTATAGCTTTAAATAGACAAGTTATGCCTCAAACAGTTATTCTAGGCGAAATGACTTTGTCAGGATCTATTAATGCTGTTTCAGATTTAGTTAGCATGCTTCAAATTGCTAGAGAAGCTGGAGCTAAAAAAAGCATTAATTCCAATTTTAAATGCTGTTGATATGTCAACATTGCCCCCTGATATCTTAATGGATATTCAACCTATTTTTTTATCAAGATCCTATTGATGCAACTCAAAAAGCATTAGGACTTATGTAGTTTTAAAGGAGTGAAAATGGAATACAGAGCTATTACAGCAGAAAATTTCTATTTAATTGAAATCAGAAATACTTGTAGATTTATTTTAGAGAATGGAATTCAAGAAAATTTAAAAAGAGTTATTATAATGTTTTAGAAACATTTAGTGAAAGTAATTTCTCAAAAAATATAATACTATAAACAAAAAGATTAAAAATCCTTAACTGATAATTTAAAAAACAAATAGTAGACACTGATTTAGCTTCTGCAAAAATTTATAAATCTTTATAGCATATTATGTAATGAAAGGTTTATATTAGAGTTTTTAGAAGAAGTAGTCAAAGAGAAGTATGATAATTATGATTACAATATAAAAGAAAGTGATTTTTAATTTATCTAGCTACTAAATCTGAGCAATCAGAGATTATTAATAATTGGACAGAAGCTGGTAAAAGAAAAAAATGTTAGTAAAGATTAAAAAAACTTTTTAACAGAAGGAGGCTTTTTAGAAAAATAAAGATGGTTATAATATAATAAAAACCTGTTGTTGAGTCAGCTGTTATAGATGAAATTAAAGAAAATGGTAATAGAAAAATTTTTAAAAATAATGTTCTATTAAAAATGGTGAAGATATGGAGATAATGAAAGATAGACTAAAAAGAATTAATAAAAAAAGTGAATAGTGATGAATTTTTAATAATAGAGGTTTAGCAAATGAAGTTCCTTTTTATATTTTTTTGACTACAATCCTAAATATGAATTAGAGATAAGGGATTTTGTAAAAAAATAGCTTATTAATTAATTTAGAAAAATAATACTAGATTAAAAAGCAGTAGAAATAGATCTATTTGAGCTACTTCTGAAAGTATGAAAAAAACGATAATATTTTTAGAAAGTGCTTTTGAACTTGAAGAAAAAGGTACAAAATTTCTATATGAAAAAAATTAAAGAAAAGCTTTTAATACTGAGATAATTATGAAATATATTGCAGAGAAAAACAAAGGATAAGAACTTTTTAATATTAACTGGAGTTGGGAAAGTTTTTTTCCTATTGTTAGGACTCATACTATATTAAATAATTTACAAAAATATATTTGATCATACAAAAGTATTGTTATTTTTTCTGGTGAATATACTTCTACAGACTTAAGACTTTTTGGATTTCAAGATAATAATTATTATAGAGCATTTAAAAATTTAAAAAAAGGAGAGTGTTATATTATGGGACTTATGGACTTAGTAAAAAAAGCATTTTTAGGAGCAACTGATGAGGAAAAATCAAAAAAATAAGGCAAGAATGAGAGAAATATTTAATGAGAGCGTTCCTAATGGTGATGATTATAAGTTGATTTATTGTCACAGTGAAGATACTACTAATGCTGTTGTTGTTAAGGTTACAAAAACATAATAATTTTATTGTTGGATATAAAGAAGGTGAAGTTATTGTAATTCCTGTTAATCCAGATTTATTAGATTATGGAAAAGCAATTATATTTAACAGAAAAAAATGAAAGCCATACTGATGCATCATTTGGCTTTTGTAAAGTATCTAATCCAGAAACTACACTTTTACTTTCACCCAATTACTTTATGAACCAGCATTAGCTGGAAAAAGGAAAAATATTCTGTGGCTGTTACACAATCTAGTGCAGAAGTTGCAGAATTTAAAAAAACTTTTTTTAAGAAAGGTTTATAAAATATAATATAAAAAAATAAAAAAATCCTATTAATTTAGGATTTTTTTATTGTATAATAGATATAGTTAATTATTAATTACAAAAAAGAAAGGAAAAGAAAAAAATATGAAAAAAATTTTTTTATTATTTTTTTGTTTGTAATAGCAACCTTTGCTATAGGTGGTTTATATGGATATAAGAAACTTCATTCAGATGAGAGAAAAAATGAAATTATCCAAATGTTTAATAAGGATCTTTTAAATGACTTTTGTAGAAAGTAAGAAATCTGTTATGGAGAGGTTAAAAACTGCTAAGGATAAAGAAGAAGGGAATAAAAATCTATAATGAGTATGTAGCTACTAACAAACTTATGTTAGAAAAAAATAAATGAAGCACATTCTGAGCTACTTGAAAATGTTTTTTTATGGCTGATTCAAAATATAATTTTTACACCTGAAGAATGGAAAATAGTTAATAACTACTTAAAAAGATTATGATTTAGAACTTATAGACATGGGTGAAGGAAATGCTATGATAGCTCAAGTTCCTAATTTTTTTATTATGATATCTTTTAAAGATTATGTAACTGATGATTATAGAGACTACTTAGCACTTGTTACAAAAAGAATATGCTGAACCTTATTTTGGTATTGAAGAAATATTGGTATCTCATGAAAAAAATAGCCGATAGATTATTAGCTTGGGAAGATTTTTCAAAAGAAGTATCCTAACAGTGATTTCTTAGCAGAAGCAGATATTGAAGCTAATGTTTACAGAAGAGCATATATTTTAGGAGCATATAATTTACACACAAGAGAAGGAGGATCAGAAAATCCTGAACTTTACTATATACCTGATAATATTCTAAAAAGAATTTAATAGATTTATAGAAGCAAATCCAGATAGTCCGACTGTTGAATATATAAACTTTTACTTAGAAAAATTATAAAAAAATCCAAATATTGAAGAAATATTATATGATAAGTTTGAGAAAGAAATTGTGAAAGACTATGAATCAGGAAAATTCTAATGAACCAGTTATAAAAAGATACTTTAGAAGTTATCACAGAGGAAGATAAAGAATCTAAGGGGGAATAATGAAAAAAAGATTTTGCTTATTCTATTTACAGTAGCAATTTTTTTGTTATAGGAGGTATATTTATTATAAAAAAATTCTTTTCTATTGAGAAAAGAAAAATAAAATTATTCAGTTATTTAATAAAGACTCTTTTAGAGAATTTTTTTCTAAAAAAATAAAAAAATGAAATGTTAGAAAAAAATTAAAGACATTGAATAAGGAAGAGGCAGATGAACTTTATGAACAATATTTAGAAAGTAATAATACAATATTAGAAAAATCTAAATATAGAACATGATAAACTTTTGTCAGGTGGTATCTATAATAATGAGGATACTTCTGAAAAATTTCACTGATGAGGAATGGAAAATAGCCAATAAATTTTTTTAAATAAATATGATTTAGAACTTTGGTATCTTGCAAGAGGTACTTGCATAATAAAAAGAAGTCCCAGATTTTTTTATTATAAAAACTTTTAAAGATTATGTTACTGATGATTATAAGGAATATTTAAAAAAATCACTTCTAAGGAGAATGAAGAACATTATGTAGCAGATTCAGGTTTATGTATAACTCTTGAAGAATTAGGAGATAGAATTGTAACTTGGGAGAATTTTTTTAGAAAAAAATATCCTAACAGCAAATTAAATGATAAAGTAAATAATATTTGTAATTCTTATAGAAGAGATTATATTTTGGGTGTTCCTGGTGGAATTTATGATTATAAAGAAAGTGCTGAGGAATATAATAGATTTATTAAAAAAATATCCTGACAGCCCAACAACAGAACTTTTTAGGATACTATTTAGAAGAGGTTAATCTTGATAAAACCTGAGAATAATGACAGTGAAGATTTTATCTAAAATGATAGATGAATATATAGAAAAATATTTTTTTATTTAGGAAGTTTTAGAAAAATAGAAAAAAAGGGAAATTTATTCTCTGAACAAACTAATACTTTATTAAAAAGAATTTAATAAAAAAATAAGGAAGAAGTTATCAATAAATTAAAAAAACTTTGAATAAAGAAGAAGCTAATAAATTTTATGAAGATTACCTTGAAAGTAATAATGAAATTTTTAGAAAAAAATGAATGAAAAATGATTATGACATGTTAGATAATGCCTTTTATATTGGAGAAGGTGATATAGATAAAGAAAAAAATTAAATAAACAAAATAAATTTTTAGATAATTATGGTTTAGAAGTTGTTGAAATTGAAGAAGGTTTTATGCTAACTGAAAAAGAAGGATTTTTTTACTATAATATTTTTTTAAAAAAATTATGTAAGTGATGATTATAAAGATTTTTTTAAAAACTTCGTAGTGAAGATATAGAATATATAGATTATCTATCTTCTATTAATGAACACCCTGAAATAGTAGCAGATAAAGTTATTAATTGGGAAAAGTTTTTAGAAAAAAATATCCAGATAGTAAATTAAAGAAAAAAAGCAAATGATATTTGTTATTCATATAGAGGTGACTATATCATTGCCTTAACTTCTTCCAACAACAGAAGCCTTAAAAAAATGGGAAAAATTAATGAAGATGTTAAGGAGTTAAATAGATTTATAAAGAAATATCCTAATAGTCCAACAACAGAAATTATAAAATATTATTTAGAAAAACTATAAAAACGAAAAATATTAATGATATGTTAGTGGATAAAAAAATGAAGAAATATATAATAAGGGGGAATAAATGAAAAAAATTGGACTTATTGTGCTTTTTAATATTTAGTTTTTTTATTATTAACTAATTGTAATAAAGGTAAAAATGAAGAAGTAAAAAAATGAAAAAAATAAAATTTTTCTAAAGAAAGTTATGATTTATTTGAAAAAAATTTGCTACTGATAAAAAAAGAGACAATAGAAAAAAATTAAAATCATTAAATAAAGAAGAAGCAAATAATCTATATGAGGAATATCAAGCCCAAAAATAATAATACTTTTATACGATATAGAAGACGCTTTAGCAGGTTTTTTTAGATAGTATTTACAATGATACAAATGGTGAAAAATTTTACAGATAAAGATTGGGCTGATGCCAATAAAATTTTTAAATAAATATGATTTAGAGCTTTGGGATATAGGTGAAGGTATGGTAACTATTAGAGAACTACCTCATCTATATTACGATATGTTTAAAGATTATGTAACTGATGACTATAAAGAGTATTTAAAAAAATATGGGCAAAAAGATTCTGAAAAACTATATCAAGCTGATGCAGGCTTATTGGTTTCATTTGAAGAAATTGAGAGAGAATAGTTACTTGGGGAAAAACTTTTTTTAAATCAATATCCTGATACTAAATTAAATATAAAAAGTAACTGCTTTATTAAACTCATATAGAGAAGATTATCTTTTTAGGTATGGAAAATACTCCCACACTAGATGGTGGATATGATAATATTCCTATTACTGTTGATGAAGAAGCTAAAAAAGGAATATGATAGATTTATGAAAAAAATATCCTAATAGTCCAACTGTTGAACTTATCAAATATCTTCTTGAAAAATTATCAAAAATAATAATATATACGATCTTATAAGAAATAAAAATTTTAAAATGAATTTGAACTAGATTTAACTAAAGAAGCTTTTATCTGAAAAACTTAGGAAGAGTTTTAGCTATTCAAGATAATTTCAATGAAAAATATTTTTTTACAGGTGCAGATTGGACAGTTAATTTAGATGACAATACTTTTTTTCAAATGCTAAAGAAAAAATATCCTATAGAATTTATAGGAACAGCTATTTTAAAAGAAAATGGAGAAACAATTTGGATCTGGGAAGATTCTTCACTTGCTACGGAAATTCAAACTACTGCTGGAAATAATGCAATTCCAATATTGACTTACAATAGTTTTGAATTACCTAAAAAAATATGAGTGCAAATGCTTTTTGTATCTCTTGCTTGTGGAATTTTACATGATAAAATTGCTTTCTCTGGAATAGATTACACAGAAAAAGGTGGAATGTATTACTTTGTGGTATCTAAATTACCTGAAACAGTTTTTTTACCTGTTGCTATAAAAAAGTTTGCTGATATAACAGAGCTAGCTATTAAAAAAATTATGATATCGATCATAAGATATTTGTTGAAAATTTCTTAGAATGGAATAAAACTAAATATGAATGGCAAGGAGATAAAATTATTGCTGACTTTGGAAAATGAAGATAAATTAGAAATACAATTTGAGAAAAATTGAAGATGAATATAGAATAAAAAGAAATAATTTTATAAAAAAGAAGCTGTTACAATAAAAATGTAACAGCTTTTAACTATTTTAAAGGGCAGTAAGAAAAGTTATAGTACCTAATATTACTCCTGCTAAATTTGGTGCGATTAGTATATAATCTTTTTAGGCTCCTTTGTCCAACCATAAATAACCCATATTAAGCAAGAAACTGCTGCAAAAAAAGAGGTTGTAATGGTTGACTTTTAGCACCATTTAAATTTGCAATAATTTGAGGAATATAACTTATGAATACAAAGATCCCTATAAATGCACCTATTGATCCAACAATAGCATTAAATTTTTGATTTAGTCATTTTGTTCTCCTTAAAAAAATATCTAATATAATATTATGGACTCATTATATCATATTCAAAGACAGAAGTCAACCAAAGTGCATTAAAAACCTTACGGTCACTTTTTTTAAATAATACTAAAGAAAAAAACTATTAACTTTATTATTTTTTTATTGTATAATATAGTATAAATTTAATATGAGGTGAAATAGATGAATAAAGTTTATAATGAAATAAAAAGAATTTTTAGAAAATCCTGTTGATAATATGGAAAAATTTTTTTTCAATAGTAGAGCTATAACTTGGATTGATTGGAGAGAGTATGATGAAGATATAATAGGTTATTTTCAATGGCTTATTAGCTCATGACGATATTATTGAATTAGAAACAAAGGAAATTGATTTAGGAAGAGGTATTGACCTAATATTAAAAAAAGGATAATAAGGTATTAACAATTCCTTATGAAGATGATGAAACAGACAGAGATATTACTATCAAGACTTTAGATGAGTTTTATCAGTCCTAAATATCAAATAAGACTATTTTCAGAAAGTTTAGGAGATGATACATTAGCATTTACAGTTTTAAATAGTGATGAATGGAAGGAGTTAGAAAAATTCAGTTGGAAAAGGAAAAAGTTAGATTTTTTTCTTTACTCCTGTATCACAATTCAAAGGTATATTTAATATGTCTATGAAAGAAATAAAGAAAAATTTATACTGAAAGAGAAGTTTTAAGAGATAAAAATTTTTTTAAAAAAATAATTAATTTGAGGAAAATGGATAAAAAAATACTATATTCAATTCTCATGAAAAATACAATCTTTGCCGAGGTTATGATTAATATTGATGATATAAAGTGTTTTGTTAACGAATTTGAGCAAAATGAATTCCTAAAAATTTTTGTACTGATTGGCAAATAGAATTGAAGAAGAAAAATTATAAAAATAAAAGAATTAAGCTTTTATACTACTACAGCTGATATAGAAAAAGAATTTCTTAAGCTTTGAAATTATTGGAAAAGGTGAGGAAGAGTATTCAATATTAAAAAGATTGTTTACTTGTTTCAAAAAGAAGCTTTATGATGTTTTTTTAAGAAATATAAATTACCTGCTAATTTTATATTTCCTACTAAAATAATTTCTGATTTTAATAATACTATATGGGATGAATATTATTTTATTAAATTTTTTTGGAGTTGATTTATATCATGTGAATTTTCAAAAATCTGCTTTTTATAATGAAAATGGAGAAGAACTTTTTAAAAATTAAAAAAATTTAGAGGATTATTTTATTTCTGGATATTTTTTTGCTGACAAAAAGATAATTTGCTTATCTGTAAAAACCAAAATTTGATATAATTAATTTAGATAATTTAGAAAATTATTTTAGTGAAGAACTTTTTAATGAATTAATTTCTAAAAAAATAATAGACAATTCTGAAAAAGGTAATAATTTAATATATTTTGAAGATAATAAAGAATATAGTACTAAGTTAGAGATGACTCAGTAAGATATTTTGATAGAAATATTGATAAAGATTTTAATTTTGAAGAACTTGATTTTAGAGAACCTGATATAAATTTAATTTTAAAATGAAGTGGCATGAAAGTGAAAAATCAAAAAAATTCTCCTTGGAGAAAAAAATAAATAAAACTAGAAATCTTGAATTACAATACAAAGAAGAAAAACTTAGAATGTTATGCTGGAATAAATGGGAATCTTGAAATGTATATAGATGAAGAATTAGCTTATATTAAAAATTTTTGATGAAGAAACTTATAATGTAAGAGTACAAGATTTTGATTATAATGTTTTTGATGATAAATTTCAATCTTTTTAAAAAAGTAAATATGAGTTTCAAGAAATTATTGAAAAAAAGATTACAATATCTTATATTTTTCAGATATGCATTTAATTTTTAGTGCAACCAAAGGTAGAGTATATAGCAAAAATAGCTATTATTTTTAATAAAAATGTGAAGAATATATTGAAAAATAAGATAAATAACAAAAGAAATGCTTTTAAAAAGATAAAGTTTTTAAGAATAATTAATATGGAGGAAAAATGAATAAATGGAATGAAATATTTTCAGCTAATTTAGGAAAAAAATAATGGCAATTCAAACTGCATGTGCAAAAATATGTTGTAAAAAAATAGAAATTGGAATGTAGATTTTGATTAAAAATATGGTCGCACACTTGTGACTCTAGCACTCGTAGGGTGTCAGTCATGAGTTAGACCATTAAGTGTAGTCAGCATATATAGAAATATGTATGTAGAGATAGCAACTTAAAAAAAGCTATCCAATACTACTCGAATTGCTGGAAACCCCTAAAGCTAGTATATAACTACAACATAGTACCTAAATAATATGGCACAAGTGTGAAAGTGGCGAAAGCAGAAAAATATACTAGATGACATAAGGTTAAATCCTAAGTGTTAAGATAATGGGCAATCAGCAGCCAAGACCGCAAGGTAAGGTTCAACGACTATTCCTCCTGAGGGAAGTACACTAAAGCTAGTGAAAGTGGGTAGACCCAAATAGATAGAGCTGTGGGATAAGATATAGTCTGTGCTTAATAGAAATATTAAGAAGTTCAAGGCTAATCTCCTTAATTTATTAAGGAGTGTATATGCCAAGAGAACTGCATAAGTGGTAGTGAACGACAACCTCTAAAACGATTGAGTCAGTTTTTAGGTTCATATATTTAGAAAAATTTTACTTTTTCATTTACTTATAGTATAAAAAAAGTAGTATACTATATATAGGTAAATGGAGGTGAAATCGCATGGAAAAAGCATATAAGTTTAGATTTTTATCCAACTAAAACTCAAATAACAATATTAAATTGTACTTTTGGTTGTGTAAGATATGTCTATAATCATTTTTTTAGGTTTAAAAACAAGAGCTATATAACAAAGAGAAAAAATCTATGTCATATAATCAATGTAGCAAAGCACTGACAGTTTTTAAAACAAGAGAAAGAATGGTTAAAAGATGTAGATAAATTTTCTTTACAAAAATTTTTTTAAAAAGATTTAGATAAAGCTCTATAAGAACTTCTTTTAGTGGAAGAGGCTATCCAAAAATTTAAATCTAAGAAAGATAATAGAAAAATCATACAGAACCAATTATACAAATAATAATATAGAGTTTTTAGATAAATGGATAAAAAGTACCCTAAGTTAGGAAAAACTAAAAATAAGAGATAAAATGAAACCACAAGGAAGAATAATAAGTGCAACAATAACACAAGTACCTAGTGGAAAATATTATATATCTTTATGTTGTGCTGATGTAGAAGCAGAAAAGTTAGAAAGTACAAATAAGAATGTTGGAATAGATTTAGGTATAAAGGACTTTGCGATTACCAGTGATGAAATCTCAATAGAAAATCCAAAAATATTTACAAAAAATCTTTGAATAAACTAGCGATATTACAAAGAAAAACTATCACGAAAAATCAAAAGGGTAGTTCAAATAGAAATAAAGCTAGAATAAAAAGTAGCAAGATTATTTGAAAAGATATCAAATCAAAGAGAAGATTTTTGCAAAAAGTTATCAACAATGCTAATAAAAAGAATATGATATTATTTGTATTGAAGACTTACAAGTAAAAATATGGTAAAAATCATAAATTAGCAAGAAATATTGTAGATGTATCATGGAGTGAATTTAATAGAATACTAAGTTATAAAGCGAAATGGCATGGAAAAAAACAATAGTAAGAGTAGATAAATTTTTGCAAGTAGTCAAATATGTAATTGTTGTGGATATAGAAATGAAGAAGTAAAAAGATTTAAGTGTGAGAGAATGGACTTGTCCAGTATGTGGAGCTGTACATAATAGAGATATAAATGCAGCCAAAAACATATTAAAAAGAAGGACTAAGGATATTAAAAGAAAGTGCTTAAATATATAAATATATGAACCGTAGGAACTATGGGGATAGCTTGGTAAATGTAGTTGGCTAACAGAAGCAACTACTACCCAAGAACCCTGCGACTCTAGCACTCGTAGGGTGTCAGTCGTGGGAGGTTCAGAGAGGAATTATATCTTTGGTGAAGATGAATATCCTTTACAATTTTTAGGTAGTGAAGCAAACTCTTCTAATACTTGGCTTTGGGCTTGGAAAAACATCAATGGATTTGATGAAAATATAATCTCTTTGGCAAGAGAGATAAAAGCAAAAGGAGAAAAATTGAATTTAGAAGCTTTAACCACTGCTGAAATTGAGATAACTGATGAATTAAACGGGCATATTTTATCAATTGTAGCCTGCGGTCTTGCTGATAAAAAATACTGTTACTATCGTGGTCCCTCATTCAGGTGGAGCTATTTTTTTGTTACTTTTGATGGTGTTGACGAAAGAGTATTTGCAATCTATTAATGCAAAAAGACTTTGCAGATATTGTAGTTAATTCTATACAACAATTTCCTTTAAATCATAAGCTATTTGTTGAAAAGTTTTTTTATCATGGAATAAAAAAATAAATATGAATGGAAAGAAAATACTCTGATTGCTAATTTTAAAGATTCTAAATTAGAAATAGATTTTTGAAGAAAAAGTAGAACTAGCTAGAATTATAAATATTCGTTTAAATTCTTAATTTAAAGGAGGTTTTAATATGTTAAATCATATAGTTATGTGGAAAAATAAAAAGAAGATGTTGAAGATAAAGAGAAGCGTTAAACTAGACATAAAAAAATGGTTTAGGAAGGATTATTTGAAAAAATTAAAGAATTAAGAGAAATTAGAGTTGAAACATTTATGGAAACTACAAGTACTCATGATATTGCATTATTTGTTAAGGTTGATAATGAAGAAACATTAAAAAAATTATGCAACAAATCCTTTACATGTTGAAGTAATAAAAACTATATTAAACCCTTTGTTTATGATAGAGTATGCATTGATTTTTGAATAGAAAGGAAATTGCATGTTATTTAAAAAAAGATGAAAAAAATTTATCAGTAGAAATAATAGATATAAAAATTAGATACTTCTGATGTTCCAAGTATAAAAAGAAGCCAGATTAGTTCATATAAATGGAAAAAGCTAAACTTGTCAAAGATATGGGGAAATATGATGATAATTATACTTCACCTTATCAAATAAAAACTAAATAATATTCCAATTGTGCAGGCTAAAATTCCTGAATGTTCTACTTGTTGTAGTGTACTTGCAACTGGCTATGGAATAGAAAAATACTAATTCTAAAAGAACTTTTGGATATACAAGAAAAAGTTAACTCTAATTATGTATCTTTAGAAAAGTCAATAGAAAATATTGAGCCTCTATTAACTTTATTAGAAACAGGTTTCTATTTAGTAGCAGATGCAATATGTTATCCTACTGATGGAGATAAAAATTTCTTTTTGGAATGTTCCTAATGAAGAAATTGAAACTTTAGCAACAGGACCTGTAGCTATTTATGACGATGAAGATTCATATTTTAATTATATATATGGAGAACCTGTATATCTTTATCCTACTCAAACAACAGATTCATATGATGAAAAATAGAGTAAAATATTATATTGATAAATTTAAGGAATTAGCTGATTCTAGTCCAAGAGCAATAGTATATTACTTAGATAATTTTATGAATTTTGTAATAGACGGACATCATAAGGCTTGTGCTTCTGCATTACTAGGAGAACCATTAAGATGTTTATTAATTATTCCAGGTGTGGTTGCAAGATATCCAAATGAAATTAAAATATTTTTCTTCTTCAATAATCATAAATAAAAAAATGATATTCCTTATAACTATTCTTCTTTTGTTAAAGCTGAAATTCCTAGCCTTAGTTCAAAAAGAAATTGTAATAAAAGATGGAATTGTTAATAAAAGAAAGTGGGAAAAAGTATTTGGATTCAGCAAAAAAATATTTAACTCAAAAAAGAATATGCTAGAATGGTAGATATTCTAATAAATAATAAAATAGAAGTTACAGATGACTTAATAGAAGATTGTTTAATAAATTTTGATATAAAAAAAGCCAAAAAGAAAATGGAAAAAAATTATCTATAAATTAAAACTTCTTGATATAGAAAAAGCACAAGATATTGCTTTTAAAATATGCTAAAAAAATTCTTTAAGATATGAAATAAATAAGAATTTAAGAGAATTTATCTATAAAATATTAGTGAGTATAAAAGATAATAATGAAGTTGAACAAATATTTGTTGACTATTATACTTATTATTCTGAAAATAAAGAAGATCCTGTTCTTGAAATAATAAGTATATATTGGGAGGATTAAAATAATAGGAAAAATTATGGAAATAAAGAAAAATATAGAAAAATTTATCAGTAGAAATAATAGATATAAAATTAGATACTTCTACTATTCCAAGCATAAAAAGAAGCTAGTTAGTCTATAAATGGAAAAGTAAGCTTGTGACTAACATAGGAAGATATGGACTCCAATTACAGATCACCTTATCAAATAAAAACTAAATGATGTTCCACTTTTACAGGCAAAAATTCCTAATTGCCCCACTTGCTGTAGTCTACTTGCAACTGGTTATGGAATAGAAAATGCTAATTGTGAAGAACTTTTTAGATATACAAGAAAAATATAAATTCTAATTACATTTCTTTAGAAAAAAATCAATAAGAGATATTGAGCCTTTATTAACATTGTTTGAGACAGGTTTCTATTTAATAGCAGATGCAATATGCTATCCTACTGATGGAGATAAGAATTTCTTTTTGGAATATTCCTAACAAATTAGAGAAAGAAAATTATTTTGAATACATCTATGGGCAACCTGTATATCTTTACCCTACTCAAACAACAGATTCATATGATAAAAATAGAGTAGAGTATTATATTGATAAATTTATAGAATTAGATGATTCTAGTCCTAGAACAATAGTATATAATTTTACTGATTATATAAATTTTATAATAGATGGACATCATAAGGCTTGTGCTTCAGCATTACTAGGAGAACCATTGAGATGTATACTTATTATTCCAGCTATAGTTACAAAAGTATTATAATGTACTAGAGGAGAAAAAATGAAACTTATTTAGATTTTTTTCTTCGATAAAAAGTAAGTCAAGCAGAAATTCCAGAAAAGTATTTGCCTTTTGTTAAAGAAAAAAAGATTTAAATCTAAGAAAAAAAGAAATTATCATAGAAGATGGAAGTCTAAATAGGAGAGAATGGGAAAAAGAATACTTAGATTCTGTTAAAAACTATATAAATTTATATAATTATGCAAAAATTATAGATATTTTAAGAAAAGAAAAAATAAATATTAATAATAATTTAATGGAAGAATATTTATCAAATTTTTGATTTAGTCTCAAAAATAAAATGAAAAAAATTATCTATAAATTGAAAACTTTTTGATATGGAAAAAATCGGAGGCTTAAAATGAGTTGTTGGAAAAATGAAAATGATCTAGAAAAAGAATAAATAAATTTATGGAGTACTCAATAAAAATTTGATTTTTATACCTGCAACAGAGGAAGATATTAGGAAATATAAATGGGAAAAAGTATAAGTTAAATATCAAATAGGAATAGGAAAAATATGGAAATAAAGAAAATTGATGAAAGAGATTTGGTTGTAAACCAGAGAAAAAGAAATCAAGATAAGAAAAAAACTATATTTGAAATATACAAATCTGAAAAAAACAGTTAAAGACTATATGTTTCATTTGAAAGATTTTTACATTTTGTCTATGAGGGTGAGAATGATTTCTATTTCTGAGGTTATTCCACTGATGCAAGATATTGAAAAAGAAGATGTTGAAGCATATATTGTCTCATTTATTTGAAGATAGAAAGTTAAAAAGACTTCTGTAAATACTATTTTTATCTGCTTTTAAAATCTCTATATAAGGAGCTTGAAAAGCAATGGACTAAAGAATCCAGTTAAGTATATAAAGCTTTTTAAAGTAAAACAGAAATATAGAAAATGTATTAAAAGTTTCTATTGATGATATAAGAAAAAAATTATCGGACTTTATAAGATAGATAGTGAAAAATATAGAAATATTACTATATTATATACTCTCTTCTATACTGGTATGAGAAGTAAAGAACTTTTTAACACTACAATTTAAGCATTTTTTTGAGAAGAGAAGATGAATACTTTTTTAAATTAGTTCAAACTAAGAGTGGTAAAGATGTCTATAAACCCTATACATAAATCATTGGTTAAGAAGTTGGAGGAGTATAGAAGCTATTTAATGAATATGTATTCTTTAGATTCTAAGGACTTAGATGAACATTATATCTTTGCTACTTCTGTTTCAAACAATAGCCCTTTATCATATCGTTCATTGAATGTTATTATTCAAGATATGGGGAAATTAATAGAAAAAGATATAAGTCCTCATAATATCAGGCATGCAATAGCAACTGAACTTTCGCTTAATGGAGCAGATATCTTAGAAATTAGAGATTTTTTTAGGACATTCTGATACTAAGGTTACAGAAGTATATATAAATGCTAGATCAGTTTTAGAGAAAAAAAGTTTTAGAAAAAAACTTCCTGAAATAATTTGAGATGAAGAATAAATTTTTAAATTTTAGATAAGTCCCTATATTTTATTTTTTTAATTATTCTTAAATTTTTAAAATTAATAATTATACTTTGTCCAATATTTAAAAATAAATTTTTACATTATATTTTAACCGATATTTTACAATAAAATAAAATTATAAAAAAATAAAAAATTATTAGATAGACTTTTTCAATTTAGTGTTTTTTTATTTCAAATTTTATATAGGGTATATTTTATATCGAATTAAAATTATAATATTAAATAAAGCTTTAAAAAAAGCTTCATCTAAAAAGCAACAAAAAAATTATTTTAAAAGTTGAATTACTTTTTGCATATAATGTTAATTATATGCAACTAAATTATAAAAAAATAATTTTTATTTTATTTATAAATTTTAAAAATTTAATTATCGGATATATTAATAAATTTTTGAGTTGATTATGGAAGCGTTAATTATAATTGATATGCAAAAAGGATTTTTAAAAAATATTTTAGGAAAAACGTAATAATCTTCAAGCTGAAGATAATATGTTAAAGGATTTTGGAAAAATTTCAGAAAAGAAAAATAAAGAAATAATTCATATACAGCATCTCTCAACAGATGAAAAAAAGGTATTTTATTTTCAAATGAAGATAGAAAATTTCTTTAAAAAGGTTTTGAACCTTTACCTAACGAAACTATTTTTTTCAAAAAGCATGTAAATAGTGCTTTTATCGGAACTAACTTTAGAAAAACTACCTTAGAAATAAATCTATAGATAAATTAATTATAGTAGGTATGACATTGCCTCATTGTGTTTCAACTACTGTTAGAATGGCAGCTAATTTAGGCTTTAAAGTAATATTAATAGAAGATGCTACCATTACTTTTGAAATGAAAGATTATTTTTTTCTGACAAATTATTATCAGCTGATGAAATTCACAAATATCATATCTCTGCTTTTAAAATGAAGAGTTTTGTGAAATACTAAGTGCTAAAAAAATTTCTTAAATTTATAATTAACTTTAAAAAAATAGAAGTCTTTAAAATTTTGATTTCTATTTTTATTTTGCTAGTTTATTTTCTACTTAAAAATTATCTCAAAAAATATTATATAATATAAAAAAGAAATTTTTAAACTGTTATTTAAGGAATTGAAAGGAAAAATAATAAAATGCTAAATCTAGATAAGATTGTTGTAATTGAGTTTCTCATGAAAACTTATCTTTGCTTGAAAGAGAAGATTTTATGAGGACTAGACCAAAATACATTATTGAAAAAAACTGTATAAAGAAAAAGAAATAAATGCTTATATCAATTTATCAACTTGCCTTAGAACAGAATTTTACATAGAACTGAAATTCAAATATAAGTATTGATGAGATTAAAAAAACTATTTTCAGTGGAAATGCTAGTAAAAAAACTGGAATAGAAGCTATTGAATACCTATTTAAAGTTAGTTGTGGGTTCTATTCGGTTATAAAGGGAGAAGATCAAATTTTTAGCTCAAGTAAAAATCATCTCACTCTGAAGCACTTGAAAATGAGCATAGTTCAAAAATTTTTAAATATTATCTTTAATAAAGCGATAGAGCTAGGAAAGAAATTTAGAACTAAGAGTATGATAGCACATAATGCACTCTCATTGAAGCTATATCTTTAAAAATTTATTAAAAAAATAAATTTCCTAATATAGAAGATAAAAAAATATTTATCTTAGGAATAGGTGAATTAGCTCAAGATATTCTAACACTATTATCAAAGGAACAACTAAAAAAATATCTATATTACTAATAGAACTTATCATAAGGCTGAGCAAATAAAAAGCAGTTTGAAATGGTAAATATCATTGATTACAAGGAAAAAAATATAAGGAGATGTTTGAAGCTGATGTATATCATATCTGCTACTTCAGCACCTCATATAGTTGTTGAATATGATAAATTTGTACCTAAAATGAGAGAAGATAAAGATTATCTTTTTATTGATTTAGCTGTCCCTAGAGATGTTGATGAAAGACTTGCAAATTTTTAAAAAAATATAGAGATATGCAATCTGGATGATATTTGGAAAGTCTATAATGAGCATTCTATGAATAGAGATAAACTTTTAGAAGATTATTCATATTTAATTGATGAACAAATGGAAAAACTGATAAAATCATTGGATTATTATAAAGAGAAAACAGCTTTTATAATAGAAAGGAATACAAATGAAAAAGACATGTTGTAATAGGAAGTAGAGGAAGTATATTAGCTTTTAGCTCAAGCAAATCTTGTTAAAAAGTAGTTTAGAAGCTAATTATCCAGATTTAACTTTTTGAAATTAAAGAAATTGTAACAAGTGGAGATAAGGACTTAAAAATCAAATTGGGAAAAATAGTAATGCTTCTTTAAAAAGCTTTTTTACTAAGGAAATTGAGCAAGAATTATTAGATGGACAGATAGATATAGCTGTGCACTCTATGAAAGATATGCCTGCAGTTTCTCCTAAGGGCTTAATTTGTGGTGCAATTCCAGATAGAGAAGATGCAAGAGATGTATTAATATCTAAGAATGGCTTTTTAGTAACTTTACCTCAAGGAGCTAAGATTGGAACAAGTTCACTTAGAAGAGTTATGAACTTAAAAGGCTATAAGACCTGATTTTTGAGATAAAAGCATTTAAGAGGAAATATACATACAAGACTTAAGAAATTAGAAACAGAAGATTATGATGCTATTATACTTGCTGCAGCAGGTCTTAAAAGAACAGGAATGGCTGATAAGATTACTGAGTATCTAAGTGGAGAAGCTTTTCCCCCTGCACCTGCACAAGGAGTTTTATATATCCAATGTAGAGAAAATGATGAAGAAATAAAAAGGAATTTTAAAATCTATACATAATGAGGACATTGCTAAAAATTGTTGAAATAGAAAGAGAATTTTCTAAAAATTTTTGATGGAGGTTGCCATACTCCTATGGGTTGTTATTCTCAAGTAGATGAAGATAAAATAAAATTTATTGCTGCTTATTCTCATGATGGAAAAGCAAATAAGAGTTGTAATTGAAGATGATTTAGCTAAAAGGTAAAAGAAATTGCACACATGGCAGCTGAGGAAATTAAGAAGAAGATAAATATAGAAAACATTCAATAGTGGAGATTTTTATGAAGAAAAATAATAAGATGTGATTGGGCAAATAAAAGTGAGTTAGAGCAAAAAATATCATGATGAAGAATGGGCTATTCCTGTTCATAATGATAAAAAAACTTTTTAAAATGCTTATTTTTAGAAGGAAAACAAGCTGGTTTTAAGTTGGACTACTATTCTTTCTAAAATGGATACTTTATGTGAAGCATTTGATGATTTTGACCCTAATATTATTATAAAATATGATGATAAGAAAGTAGAAGATCTCTTAAAGAATGAAGGAATAATAAGAAATAAATTAAAAATAAATGCTGTTATCAATAATGCTAAGGAGTATTTTTAGACTTTGTGAAGAATTTGGTTCACTAGATAGATATTTATGGTCTTATGTAGATAATAAACCAATTAAAAATTCATGGACTAAGATTGAAGAAGTTCCTGCTAAAACAGATTTATCAGATAAAAATAAGTAAAGATTTAAAAAAAGAGGTTTTTAAATTTGTGGAAGTACCATAATCTATGCTTTTATGCAAGCAATAGGAATGGTAAAATGATCATTTAGTAACTTGTTCTTTTTACAATTTTTACAATAAAGTAGAGGAGAAAAAAATGAAAAAGGGAAAAAGCATATATAATAGGTGCAGGGCCAGGTGACTTTGAACTATTAACTATAAAGGCAAAAAGAATAATTGAAAATGCAGATTGCATTATATACGATAGATTAATTAGTGAAGATATATTAAGACTTCCTAAAAAAAGATGCTGAGCTTATATATCTTGGTAAAGGTAACACAGAGGGAGGTTTAATTCAAGATGAAATAAATCAAACTCTAGTAAAGAAATGTCTTGAAGGAAAAAAAGTGTTGCTAGAGTAAAAGGTGGAGATCCTTTTGTTTTTTTGGTAGAGGTGGAGAAGAAGTTGAAGCCTTATTTCAAAAATGAAATAGACTTTGAAATTATACCTGGAATAACTTCATCTATATCTGTTCCAGCCTATGCAGGAATACCTGTAACTCACAGAGGTATTACAAAGATCTTTTCACATTTTTACAGGGCATACTATGGAAAATGGAAAGTGGCATAATTTTGAAAAATATTGCAAAAATTAGAAGGAACATTAGTTTTTTTAATGGGGAGTTAAAAAAATTTAGATTTAATAGTTTCTGACTTAATAAAAATATGGTAAGGATAGTAAAACCCTGTTGCTATTATAGAAAAAAGGAGCAACTAAAAAATCAAAGAGTAACAGTTGGAAATCTAGAAAATATTTTAGAACTTGTTGAGAAAAAAATAAAAATACTTCTCCAGCAATTACTATAATAGGGGAAGTAGTTAATTTAAGAGAAACATTTAAATGGTTTGAAAGTGATAAACTTGCTAAGAGAATACTAGTAACAAGAGATAAAAAAACAAGCTGTTGAGATGTCAGAAAATATTTCTAAAAAGAGGAGGGATTCCTGTTGAGTTGCCTTTTATAGAAATAGAGAATTTAAAGATAGATTTAAATAATCTAAGTAAGTATAAGGCTATTTTATTTAATTCACCTAATGGAGTGAAAGCATTTTTGAAAAATATAAAAAGACATAAGAAGTTTAGCAAATATTAAAAATCGGAGCAGTTGGAGTAAAAAACTAAAGAAGCTTTTAGAAAAAAATAAGATTATTCCAGATTTTGTTCCTGAAGAATATTTAGTAGATAAATTAGCAGAAGATGTAGTTAAGTATACAGAAGAAAATGATAATATTTTTAATAGTTACTTCTGATATTTCCCCTTGTGATACAGATAAATATAATTTTTTTATAAAAAGAAATTATGAAAAAGTTGTGGCTTATAATACAAAAAAATTAAGAGTTAATAGAGAAAAAGTTCTTGAAACTTTAAAAAGATATAGATATCATTACGTTTTTAAGTTCTTCAACAGTGAAGCTTTTCTATGAAAGTTTAGATGGAGATTTCTTTTTATATTAGGAGATAAAAAAATAGCTTCTATTGGACCTATGACAAGTGAAACTATAAGAAGATTAGGAATGAAAGTAGACTATGAAGCAGAAAAATATACAGCTGATGGTATACTTGATAAGATATTTGGAGCATAGATGTTTGAAAAAAATTAAATCCTAGAAGTGCGAAAAATAATTAAACAAAGTTCTATAGTATATAATTTGAAAATGGAAAGGAAATATAGAGTTTTTGCTGTGTAGCCATGAAAAATAGCTGTTCAGGTTGGTATTATATACTAAAAAAATAATGAGCAAATATCTCATACTTACCATTATTATGAAATTAGTGATATATTCCTTAAAAAAATTTACAAAGAATAATAGATGATATTGAAAGTGGAAAATATAATAATAAAAAAACTCCAAGTGAAAAAGATTAGATTGATAGTTGAAGAAAGAGGACTATATTCACTGATGAATAATACAAAGTGGAAAGAGCTTATAAGTGCTATCAAAGAAAAAAATACCTAATATTCCTATAAAATACAAAACATTATTTGAGGAAGAAGCTCCTACTAACTTTTGGACAATGGCAGGAGATGAACATTTTGAATATTTAAATATGAAATCTATCGAATGGTTTAGAATTTCTTGTGAAATAAAAGAAATTAAACATAGAGGAAGATTAATTGAGGATAAACTTATTATCTATGACAAGAAAGCAGAAATATATGAAATTTTAGAAAAAAATTTAATATACCTTACGAATATGATGAGATAGAGAAATGCTTTTTATAATTTACGGGTATAAAAAGTCAATAAGAAAGGAGTTTAATTATGGCATACACATTAAAAAGCAGTTACAATTCGTACAAATAATAGTGAAGAAGGTATTAGAAAAAAATAGGAGAATTATGGGGAGATGTCTTAACAGGAAAAATTATCTCTTTTAGCTGATGGAGTAGTACCTATTTCACAATATAGTAATTATGAAAGTGATGAAAAAGGAGATTATGATATTAGTATAGTAGAGTAGAGCATAATTTCTTTGAAGATATAGAAAAAGAAGTTGAAAAAGGTTTATATAAAAAAATATGAAGCTGTTGATGAAAAATGGTAATGTAGAAATGTGTACAAAAAGCTTGGGAAAAATGTTTGGAATGATACCCACTCTGGAGTATTAAAAAGGGCTTTTTACAGTAGATTTTGAAAGTTCTGTCCCAAAAAGAATTTTCAAAAGATGGAAAGGCACATTGTTATTTATATATAGCAATGAAATAAATATTGCAGGAGGAAAATGACTAATAAATTTCAGACTTATGTAGACAGTATTCAAAGTAAAAAGTAAATTAAAATTATTATTAGTTCCAATTTTTAGTAACTATTTTAATAATAATTTTAAATCAACTATTAATAATTCCATTAGTTCTTTTTTAATGATAATTTCAAAGAAGTTATATCTTTTAGTGGAACTTCAAATTTAGTAACTGAGATAGTTTCACTCTTTTTTAGCAATATTTTTAATAACAAAAATTTCTAAACTAAGTACAGAGCAATTAGGTTTTTTTCAAAAGATAATATAGCTGCTTCATATTTAAAGGGAGCTTTTTTGAACTTTACAAGTACTAAGTGTTTTCTTAATAATATTTTTGCTTAAAATGCAATAGAAGTTTATTATGTTGCAAATATTCCTATCTTAATATTTATAAAAAAATACTTATCTTTTTTTGTTTTTTTCAAGGTTTATTTGAAGAAGTCTTATTTAGAAGCTATTTAATGCCAATGTTCACAAAGGTAATAGGAATAAAAATTTACAATAATATTATTATCATTTCTTTTTACTTGTATTCATCTACTTAATCCTAACTTAAGTATGATTGGTTTAACAAATGTCTTTTTAGCAGGCGTAACATTTAGCTTGATATACTATTATATGGGAAATTTATGGTTAGTTGGAGCTATGCACACTCTTTGGAATTTTATCTTAGGCTTTGTAGTTGGCTCATATGTAAGTGGAATACCTACAATTTACTCTATATTTTTCTGTCCCAATTGAAAGTAAAAGATTTAATAAGTGGAGGAGAATTTGTTTTGAAGCTAGTATAGTTGAAACTATACTTGAATTAGGAGTAAGTTTATTTTGTAATTTATTTAATAAAAAGAGAAAAAAAGGAGAAAATTATGAATAAAGAAATTTTAGAATTAGTTACAAAGATTTTTTTACATTTTTAAAAACTGGAGGATTATACAAAATTAACAAATATTTTAAGTATGATTGAAAAAAAGAATTCTAATTACTATAAATTTTTTTGAGAGTTTTTAAAGATAAAAAGTATGAGTGAAAAAGCATCTAATGTTTTATCAAATATTTTTGAATCTCTTACTTTAGGGGGAACTCCATTAGCTTTTACTAGGAAAAAAAGCTGAAAAAGAAGAAAAAGGAAAAAGAAATCACATCAGAAAAAAACTTATTAAAAGATGGAATAAAAAGAAATTCTTAAAAATTATTCAGATTCAAGTGAAGAAAAAGATTTTTTAGAATTTTTTTATCAGAAAAGTTATAATATTTGGGAGGAATTATGAGAGGGAAAAATTTTATTTTAACCATATTAGTATTTTTTTATTTATTAGTATTTTAGGATTTGCAGTTGAAAAATCCTAATCCTCTTACACCAGAGTCAGTTATGGAAGCTTTTAAACCCTGACTTTGTAGAAGGAATAAAAGAATATAAACCAAATCTAGAAAAATATTGATAAAATATTTAATTATATAGAAAAAAATATAAAGCAAAAAAAGGTAGAGCAATTTTTTTATGGTAAAATAGATCAAGAGAGAAAAGAATTGATAGTGACTGATGAAAAATAATAAGCTCATTTATACTGAAAAACTTCCCTGAAAAATTAGTAAATTCTATTCCTTATTTTGAAGCAAAACAAACTTATTCATTAAAAAAATGGAAAAACTTTAGAATATTCTGAAAGCAAACTTAGAAACATTTGGTAAAAAGAATTAAAAATAAAAAAATGAAACATTAAGAAAAAAATAGAATAAACAAAAAGATGCAATTGAAGTATTAAGTTTAATGAGTGATATAAATAAAGCGGCTCAAAATGGTTATTCTAAAATTGAATATTCTAATATGGAAACATTCGATGAAAATGATAATTTAATTCTAATAGTAAAGTACAAAAACAAAAATTATAATGGAACAAGAAGTAGAGGGAAATAAACTAAAAATGATTACTTCCTTTGATAACCTTAATACTATGAATGGAAAAATGGAAACATATATAAATGATACATTAGCTAGCACTATGCAAATAAAAAAACTTTCTTCCTGAAGCGTGAAGTTAAAAATTTTTTCCTAGTGGAAAAATTATTATCAACATTTTATATAAAAAAATGGTACAATGGATGGTACAATGAAAGCGTTTTTATGAAGACGGGAAAAATAAGGATGATTGATCATTTTAAAAGATGGAAAAAAAGATGGCGAATTTATTGAATATGATGAAGATGGAAGTATTATAGATAAAATTTTATATATAAAATGATGAAATGGTAAGTCAATAAAAACTAAGAGGCTGTTACAAAATTAAAAATTTCAATCCCAAAGTAAAAAAATAAGTGAGTTACGAATGTAGATTTTTATCGTTAAGAAATTTACTCAGTAACGAACTATTTTTTTACTTTTTTTATTATTTTTGCAACAGCTCCTCTTAATTTCTTATTATAATTGATTAATTAGTGTATTTTACTCTTCCTTTAACTATAGTCATACATACATTATAGTCTTTATCTAAAAACAACTAAATCAGCATCCTTATTCTCTTTTATAAGACCACTATTTAATTTAAATTCTTTAGCGGCATTAGTTGAAGTCATTTTAAAAAGCATCAGTTATACTATAACCCTAAGTCAATTAAATTTTTAAAAAGCAATATCCATTCTAAGTACACTACCTGCCAAGGCATTATTTGATACAAGTCTTGCTTGTCCATCTTTTACATTAACATCTAGTTCACCTAATTTATATTTACCCTCAGCTAAACCTGTTGCAGACATAGCATCTGTAACACATACTACCTTATCAACTCCTTTTATCTTTATAAGAGTTCTTACAGCTTCAGGATGGACATGAACTTTATCAAAGATAATTTCAGCCATAATATTATCTGAATTAAAAACTGCTCCTACAACTCCAGGTTCTCTATGAGTAAATCCTTTCATAGCATTAAATGTATGAGTTGCATGAGAAAGTCCATAGTCAACGGCCTTTATAACAGCTTCATAAGTTGCATTTGAATGTCCTACAGAAACAACCACTCCTCTGTCAGATAAATATTTTATAGCTTCTAAGTTTTCTTGAGTATGAGGAGAAATAGAGAATAATTTTACTAATCCCTCTTTTACAGATAGATATTCTTCAAGTTCTTCTATTCCAGCAGGTTTAATATATTTTTCGTTTTGAGCTCCCTTATATTCAACAGCAAAATAAGGTCCCTCCATATGTACACCAAAAAAATATTCGCTCCATCTATCTCTTTATTTTGTAATTTTCCCTGCAATTTCTAAAACATTTTTTTAATTCATCCTTAGTACTTGTCAAAAGTTGTAACTAGAAAATTAGCTGTTCCTTCTTTTTGCAAGATACTTTTAGAAACTTTTTCTTAGAGCTTCTTCATTTATATCCATTGCATCTGCTCCATCTGCTCCATGAACATGAACATCTACAAAGGCAGGTCCCTAAATATTTCCCTCTAGATCTATAAGTTCATCATAAGTAATTTGACTTAAATCAGAATCTTTTGAAAATATCTTTTTCTATTTTATCTTCACAAACTAAAACTGTAGCTTTTTTTCTATTTTATTTTCTAAAACTAAATTTGCATTTTTTTAATAATATTTTTTTCATTTTATCACCTCTATTTTTAAATTTTATAGCAAATCTTAAAAATAAATCAATAATTATATTGACAAATCTAATAGTAAATTTATAAAAATAGATAAGTACTTAAATATAATGGAGGAAAAAAATATGATTTATGGAGAATTAAAAGATATAAAAAAACTATAAAGGACTTAATAAAGAAATTTAGATAAAGCTATTGATTTTATTGTCGATAAAAAAATACCTAAATGCAAACTTTGGGAAAAAAACTTGATAGAAGGAAATAGTATTTACTTTGATTATCCTGAAAAAAGTGATGACTAGGGAAAAATAAAGACATCGAATCAGAATATCATAAAAAAATATGCAGATATACATATAGTTCTTGAAGGTGAAGAAATTATTGGATATACATCTTTTGAAGACTGTGTTGAAACTAAAAGCATATAATAGTGAAAAAAAGATATTGCTTTTTGTTAAGGGAGAAAAATCAAGCAGAAGTCTTATTAAATGGAAAGAACTTTTGCATTATTTTTTTCCCTGAAGAAGTACATCTTCCTCTTCTAAAAGTTGGAGAAATTAAAGAAATTAAAAAAAGTTGTTTTTTTAAAATCGAAATTTAAATCAGGGTACTGTTATAAAAATAAAAAGCTAATTTTCTTATAAAAATGTCCAATTTTAGAAACAAGAAAAAAACTTGACTTTTCGATACTAATGAGCTAATATATATCTGTAATTCATAATACTAATTTCGGAGGTTCTAAAATGAAATTAAAAAAAGTTTGAAATTGCTTGCATTGGTGTCACTTATTTTTTTCTTTTAATTAGCTGTGGTAAAAAAGAAAGAAGAGAAAACCGTTGGTAATGGGATTATCTCCTATAGCCAATTCAGAAAAGCTTCTTGAGGATGCAGCTCCTTTATATAAAATGTTAGGTGATGATATTGGAAGACCTGTTGAAGGTTATATTGCTACTAACTATATTGGTGTTGTTGAAGCATTGGGAACAGGAACTATTGACTTTGCATTAATACCACCATTTGCATATATTCTTGCAAATAAGAAAAAAATGGTCTCTGAGGCATTATTGACAAGTATTGGAAAAAAATGATGAACCTGGATACTATTCTGTTTTTACTTGTAAGAACTGATAGTGGAATTGAAAAAGTTGAAGATTTAAAAAGGTAAAAAGTTGCCTTTTGTTGATCCATCATCAACTTCAGGATATATTTTTCCCAGCAGTTATTTTTAATGGATCATGGAATAGATGTAGAACAAGATGTTACTTATCAATTTGTTGGAGGACATGATAAAGCATTACAATTATTAATAAATGGTGATGTAGATGCTATTGGAACTTATGAAAGTGCAATTACAAAATTTGCTAAAGAATTTCCAGAAGTAACTGAAAAAGTTAAAAGTACTAGAAAAAAAGTGATTTAATACCTGGTATAACTTTAACTGTTTCATCAAAAAGTTGATGATGCTACAAAAACAAAAAAATTAAAGATGCCTTTATTAAAAGTTACTAATTCAAAAAGAAGGACAAGAATTAACTTTAAAATTATTCGGTATAAAAAGGTTTTGAAGATGCTAAAGTTGATAATTATAAGCTTTATTGAAGATAAACTTAATAAAAATGGGTATAGATATAGAAAAGTTAAATAAAATTAATATAAATAAGAGGGCTATACATTAGCCCTTTTTATAAAAAGACATAAGGAGGTGCCAAGTGGAAACAATTATAGAAGTAAAAAAATTTAAAAAAAGAATTATGGCGACAGGGAAATTCTAAAAAGATATATCATTTTCTATAGAAAAAGGAGAAATTATCTCTATAATAGGTGAAAGTGGTGCAGGAAAAATCTACTTTTAATGAGATGTATAAACGGTTTAGAAGCGTATTAATTCTGGAAGTATAAAAATTCTATGAAACTGACATAACTAAGCTAAGAGAAAAGAAAGAAACTCAATTAAAAACAGATGGCCTATGTCTTTCAGGATCTAAATATAATAGATAATATGTATGTGATAGAAAAATGTACTGATTCCTTTTTTTGAATAGAAAAAAATTTTTATTCAAGTTCTTCTAAATAGATTTTCTAGAGCAGAATATGAAAGAGCTCTATATTGTTTAGAGAAAGTTGAATAGCAAAATTAGCTTATACTAAAGCTAAATATTTATCAGGTGGAGAAAAACAAAGAGTTGCCATAGCTCGTTCTATTGCTCCTAATGTTGATTTAATCTTGGCTGATGAACCTATAAGTAGTTTAGATGAGAAGAATTCTTTTCAAATTATGGAAATTTTCAAAAAGAATAAATGCTAAAAAAAGAATAAAACAATTATATTAAATTTACATAATGTTGAGATTGCAAAAAAAGTTTTCAGATAAAATTTTAGCTTTAAAAAAATGGAGAAATCTTTTTCTTTTAAAAAGAGTAGTGAGGTAAATGAAGATGACATTAGACAAGTTTATCAAAGTTCATAATACTAAGACTTTTTTTGAAGATTTTAATAATGGTAATTATTTTGACCTTATTCTTTTTACTTTAAATTTAGATTTTCAAGACTATATTGATGGCTTCTCTAGATTAAAAAGGTCTTGTTACTGGAATGATGAGAATAGAATCAGAAGATAAAAAAATTGTTTTATTTAAAAATGTTTGAAACAATTATTACTGCTTTTGCTTCATCTTTTATAGGAGTTCTTTTTAGCTGTTTTATGCTCTCCTTTTTTAGCAACAAATATATCCAATAAATATCTAGCTAGATTTTTTTAACAGTATGTTTTTTTCTATCTTTAGAACTGTTCCTGCCTTTAGTAATGGCTGCAATACTTGTTAGTCTTATAGGAATTGGAAGTTTTACAGGATTTATAAGTTTACTTTATCATTACATTTTTCAGCTACTAAGCTTTTTTTAAAGGAGTATTTAGAAGAAATAAATCCTGCTAAAATACAATCATTTAGAAGTTTTGGATTTTCAAAATTTACTTTTTTTAAGATCTTGTATATATCCATTTTTCTAAAACCATATATCATTTCACTTTTCTTTTTAACTTTGGAATCTAGCATAAGAGGAGCAAGTGTATTAGGTATGGTTGGAGCTGGTGGTATAGGAGAAGAACTTTGGAAAAAAATTTGAGTTTTCTTAGATATGATAAAGTTTCATTTATAATTGTAATCTTATTAGGTTTTTATATTTTTTTAACAGATACTTTAAGTTGGTTCTTTAGAAAAAAAGATAATCTTATAAAAATTACTACTTCTAAGGGATATAAAAAGAGTAAATTTATTGCAAACTTTGTTATTATTGGAGTTTTAATTCTATTAGTTTTTCATTAAATATCTTATATGAAGATACAAATAAAATATCAGCTCCAGTGTTCTTTTGAAAGACTATTTACTTTTTAAAAAAATTTAGAAATTTAGATTTCACTTACACAGGAAAAGCTTTTACTTGCCTTGTGGCAAAGCTTTTAGTTGCTTTTTTTGCAACAGTTTTTTTGCTGCTCCAAGTGCAATAATTGTAGTTATTTTGCAAACTCTGTTACTTCTAATAAAATAATTGCTTTTTTTATAAAAAAATTTTTATAAATTTTATAAGAACTTTTCCACCCTGTGATAGTTGCTATATTATTCTTTAGTGGCTTTGGTCCAGGACTTATAAGTGGTTTCTTTTGCTTTTATATCTCTACACAACTGGAGTTATAACAAAAGTTTATGTAGATGTTTTAGAAAGTGTTGAAGTTGATTATGGTCTATATGGTAAAAAGTTTAGGTTTAAGAAACTTCTACATCTATTTAAAAACTTTGGTTACCATCTACTTATACAAACTTTGTTTCTATATTCTTATATAGATTTGAATCTAATATGAAAAAAATTCAAGTGTACTAGGTATGGTTGGAGCTGGTGGTATAGGTCAATTGCTTATGAATCACATAGCTTTTTAGAAATTGGGAAAAAGTATGGGTCCTTTTAATATTTTTTTAATAATTACTATAATTTTAATAGAAAATCTATCTGAATATATTAGAAATAAAGTTAATAAATAACAAAAATTTTTTTAAATATATCAGTACTAAAATTGATATGAATACAAAAAAATATATTTTTTTACTTGAAATTATAAAAAAATATTGTTGTACAATAAGGTATACCAATTTAATCAAAAAAATAAGGAGTGATGATAATGGCTAAATTAACAGATGCTATAAAAAGATTTAATATTAAATCCAGTAAAAGAAGGAGCTTGGACTGCTCAATTAGGTTGGATTGCAACAGTAAGAGAAGATGGAGCACCAAATCTTGGTCCAAAAAGATCTTGCCGTATATATGATGATGCAACTCTAGTATGGAACGAAAATACAGCTGGAGAAATAATGAAAGATATCGAAAGAGGATCAAAAGTTGCTATAGCTTTTGCTAACTGGGATAAATTAGATGGTTACCGTTTTGTAGGAACAGCTGAAGTTCATAAAGAAGGAAAATACTATGATGAAGCTGTTGAATGGGCACAAGGAAAAATGGGTGTACCTAAAGCTGCAGTAGTATTCCATATTGAAGAAGTTTATACTTTAAAATCTGGACCAAATGCTGGAAAAAGAATAGATTAATAAACTAATAACTACTTAACACGAAAATATAAAAACCGATTTAGAATTGAAATTCTTTTATCGGTTTTTTTGTTTTATTAGAATTATTTTTACCAAATTTTTAATTTTTTTCTTGTATATAATAAAAAAAGAGTATAATATGAGAAAAATAAATAATACTATACTAAATTAATAATTTTATTAAATAGTGCAAGAACACTCGTGACTCTGGCACTGTAGTGTGTCAGTCGTGGGAGATTCAGACAGACTGATGATACTATACAGAATGGAGGATAAGATTGTATTACAAGATTGGAATTGATGTCGGGTCAACAACATTAAAAAACCGTTATTTTAAATGAAAAAAGATGAAATCATTGAAAAAAGTTATCAAAGGCATTTTTCTAAAGTAAGAGAAATGACATTAGAGCATTTTAAAAAGTTTAAAAAGATTTACTCAATGGTAAAAAATTTAAATTAGCTATTACAGGATCAGCAGGTCTTGGAATTTCTAAAGATTATGGAATTCCATTTGTACAAGAAGTATTTTCAACAGCTGGAGCAGTTAAAAAATGTTATCCTCAAACTGATATTGTCATTGAACTAGGAGGAGAAGATGCAAAGATTTTTGTTTCTAAAAGGAGCTATAGAAGAACGTATGAATGGAACTTGTGCAGGTGGTACAGGAGCCTTTTATTGATCAAATGGCTAGTCTTTTTAGATATGGAAGTTTCTGAATTGGATAAAATTAGTTTTGAACATGAAAGAATTTATCCTATTGCATCTCGTTGTGGAGTTTTTGCTAAAACAGATGTACAACCTCTTCTAAATCAAGGAGCTAAAAAATCAGATATTGCAGCAAGTATTTATCAAGCTGTTGTAGAACAAACAATAACAGGACTTGCTCAAGGAAGACCTATAAAAGGAACTGTTATCTTCTTAGGAGGACCTCTTTATTTTTTGAAAGGCTTACAAGAAAGGTTTGTTGAAGTACTAAAACTTTCTAAAGAGGAAGCAATTTTTCCAGAGCTAGCACCTTATTTTTGTGGCATTAGGAAGTGCATACTTTGCTGATACTACAGAAGAAATATTTGACTATGATGAAGTAGTTAATTTACTATCTCAAAAAGAAAGAGAAAAAGTTGAGCATTTAGAAAATCCTTTTGTTTACTTCAGAAGAAGAATTTGAAAGTTTTTTTAAAAAAGACATCAGAAAGTGACAGTTCCTACTAGAGATATCACAACATACTCAGGAAAAGCTTATCTAGGACTAGATTCGGGCTCTACAACTATAAAGGTAGTTCTTTTAGACGAAGATGAAAATATTTTTATATCGTTACTACTCATCTTCAAAAAGGAAAATCCTGTTTCTTTTATTCTTAGAGCAACTTAAAAAAATTAGAGAACTTTTGTGGAGATAGAATAGAAATAGTATCCAGTACAGTAACTGGTTATGGTGAAGAATTAATGCAAGTTGCTTTTTGGAGTTGATATTGGAATTGTAGAAACAATAGCTCACTATACAGCAGCTAAGCATTTTAATCCAGATGTAGATTTCATTATTGACATCGGTGGACAGGATATAAAATGTTTTCATATCAAAAGATGGTGCAATTGACTCAATCGTGTTAAATGAAGCTTGTTCTTCAGGTTGTGGATCTTTTTAGAAACATTTGCTAAGTCTTTAGGATATGGTACACAAGATTTTGCTAAAAAAGCTATCTTTTTCAAAAATCTCCAGCTGAACTTGGTTCTCGTTGTACTGTTTTTATGAATTCTTTCTGTTAAACAAGCTCAAAAAAAGATGGAGCAGAAGTAGAAGATATCTCAGCAGGACTTGCTAGAAGTGTTGTTAAGAATGCTATTTTTAAAGTAATTCGTGCTCGTGATATAAAATGATTTAGGAGAAAAATATTGTAGTACAAGGAGGAACTTTTTAAATAATGCAGTCTTACGTTCTTTTTGAACAAGAGCTTGGAAGAGAAGTACTAAGACCTGAAATTTCTGAGCTAATGGGTGCTTATGGAGCTGCTTTTATATGGAAAAAAAGTTCAAAAAAAGAAAAATCAAAGTTATTAAATTTAGAAGAATTAGAAAACTTTTCAACATGTTTCTTCACCAGGAATGTGTAAGTTATGTACCAACCACTGTCAATTAACAATCAATGCTTTTTACAAATGGACAGAAATTTATTAGTGGAAATAAATGTGAGAGAGGTGCTGGAAAGAAATTACAAAGTGATTTACCTAATATGGTAGCTTACAAAAATCAGCTTTTTAATTCTATTCCATTAAAGGCTGGTGGAAGAGCAAAAATTGGATTACCAAGAGCTTTAAATATCTATGAAATGCTACCTTTCTGGGCAGAACTATTTTGTTCACTAGATTGTGATGTTGTTCTTTCAAGAGTATCAAATCGTAATCTTTATATGAAAGGACAAAAATACTATCCCATCAGATACTGTTTGTTACCCAGCCAAGTTAGTACATGGACATATTATAGATTTATTAGAAAAAAATGTAGATGCTATTTTCTATCCTTGTATGAGCTATACTTTTGATGAAGGAATTTCAGATAACTGTTATAACTGTCCCTGTAGTTGCTTACTATCCTGAGCTAATACAGGCTAATATAAGTGAAGTAGAAAAAAACTAACTTTTTATACCCACATTTAGGAATTGAAAAATCATAAATTATTTGCAGAACAAATGTATGAGGAATTTAAAAAATATTATTCCAAAGTTGACTAAAAAAAGAAATGGAGCAAGCTACAGAAAAAGCTTTTAAAACATATCATGAGTATAGAGAAACTGTTCGTCAAGAAGGTAGTAAAGTACTGAAATTTGCAGAAGAAAAATAATTATCCTGTAATTATACTGGCTTCTAGACCTTATCATATAGATCCAGAAATTAATCATGGATTAGATAGACTTTTTAAATTCTCTACAATTTGTGATTGTAACGGAAGATGCTTTATATCCTGTTGAAGGGAAATTAACTACAAAAAAACATTAAATCAATGGGGATATCATGCAAGAATGTATAATGCAGCAAAATATGTAAGTCAACATAAAAAAATATGGAGTTAGTTCATTTAGTTAGTTTTGGTTGTGGTATAGATGCCATTACAACAGATGAAGTTCAAGATATTTTACGTTCAAAAAAATAAATTATATACACAATTAAAAAAATAGATGAAGTAAGTAACTTAGGGGCAGCAAAAATAAGACTAAGAAGCTTACAAGCAACTATGAAAGAAAGAGAGATGTAGTAAAATGGATAAAAATTGTAAAGTGCTTATTCCCATGATGATGGATATTCATTTTGACCTAATAGCAGGAGTTTTAAGAAATGAAGGATATGATGTAGAGGTACTGAAAACTGATCATAGAGGAGTTATAGAAGAAGGATTAAAAAGTGTTCATAATGATATGTGTTATCCCTGCTCTTCTTGTAATAGGACAATTTATTGATGCCTTAAAAAGTGGAAAATATGATACAAACAATGTAGCTTTATTACTGACACAAACAGGAGGAGGTTGTAGAGCTTCTAACTATATTCACCTACTTCGGAAAGCATTAGAAATAAATGGTTTTCATAAGGTAAAAAGTGCTATCGTTTAAACTTTTGAGGGCTTAGATAAAAAGAATGAATTTTCTCTTTCATTTTAAAGGTTATTTTCAATCTTTTTATAGTATTTTTATATGGTGATCTTTTTGATGTCTATTTACCATCAATCAGTAGCATATGAAGAAAAATCCAGGAGACAGTAAAAAGTATCCTAGCTTATTGGAAGGAAAAACTGATTTCTGAAGTTGGAAAGAGACCTTTTAAAAAAGCTAAAAGAAAACTATAAAAAAATAATAGAACATTTCTTAACAATTCCTAAAAACTTAAGTAAGAAAAAAATTCGTGTAGGTATTGTAGGGAAATTTATATGAAATATTCTCCTTTTAGGAAATAATCATTTAACAGATTATTTAGAAAAAAAGAAGGAGTTGAAGCAGTGAATACAGGGCTTCTTGATTTCTTACTATTCAACTTATATGACACTATTTTTTTTGATAGAAAAATTTATGGAAGAAAAAGGTCTTAAATATTATTTTTGTAAAAGTATGTAGTAGGATACATTGAAAAGAAACAAAAAGAAATGATAGATGTTATAAAAACAATATAAATCATTTATTCCACCATCTCCTTTTTGCTAAAGTTAGAGAGATGACAAAAAGGTTACTTAGGACATGGAGTGAAAATGGGAGAAGGTTGGTTGTTGACAGCAGAAATGTTAGAGTTTATTGAAATGGGGGTAAAGAATATTGTTTGTGCTCAACCATTTGGTTGTTTACCTAACCATATAATTGCAAAAGGAATGATTAGAAAGATTAAAGATAATCACCCTGAAGCAAATATCATTGCAGTGGATTATGATCCAGGGCAAGTTCTGTCAATCAAGAAAAATAGAATTCGTTTAATGCTAGAAAAATGCAAGAATGTTAGCTACTGAATAATAAAAATAAATGGGAGCTGTTGCCTCATTATTTTGCAACAGCCCAATTTTTTTATTTATTTTCTATTACTTCTTTTAGTATTCTATATGACTTTTCTAGTTCTTCTAACTTAGGCATATAACTTACTGCAATTACTTCATCAGGATCAAATTTTTGCTTTTACTTCTTTCCAGATTTTAGTCATAGTCTCTTTTTGAACCCATTAAATTTATTCCCATTCTTGATTTTAAAAATATTTTTTTCAGCAGAGCTTAAATTTAAATTTTTCCTCAAATTTTTCATCAGCTAAAGGATATAGACCTTTTTCTTCTCTTAATAGTCTTATTGAACCTTGTTGAGCTATTGTATATAGCTTTTCAGCTTCTTCATCAGTATCTGCTCCATGAGCTAGAACTCCCAAAAATAAAAATATGGTTCATCTAAATATTTTGAAGCTTTAAAATGTTTTTCTATATATAGAAAGGGCTTCTTCAGCCATAGCAGGTGCAAAATGAGTTGCAAAAGAGTATGGCAATCCTAATTCGGCTGCTACATATGCTGAGCTTGTTGAACTACCTAAAATAATTATAGGAACATTAGTATTTATTCCTGGATTAGCAATAACTACTCCTTGTTCTTCTTCAGAACCAAAATATCTCTCTAATTGTAAAAATGTCTTCCATAAAAGTTATGAATATTTGCATATTTTTTTGTCTATATATTAAACTAGCTGTTTCTGCATCAGTTCCAGGTGCTCTACCAACTCCTAAATCTACTCTATGAGGATATAAAGTTTCTAAAGTTCCATAAGTTTCTGCTACCTGTAGAGGAGAATGGTTTGGTAACATTACTCCACCTGAACCTACCTTTATTTTTCTTTGTATTAGCTAATATATGTTGAATTAATAATGCTGTTGCTGAACTTACTACTCCTCTAAAAATTATGATGTTCTGCTACCCAATATCTATAATAATCTAAATCTTCCAAAATCTTTTGCCAAGTCTACTGCTCTATTTATAGCCTCTATTGTTGTTTCACCTTGAAATTGAGGTACTAAATTTAAAAGCTGATACCTTTTACTTTTTTTATTTTTCCATTTGAACCTCCTTATCTTATAGATATAATATATCATTTATTTTTTGTCAATAGATGAAAATTAATGTTATACTTTTTAAATAAAAGCTAATTATTGTTTAGGAGGCTCTATGTCAGAATACAATATTTCTAAAAATATATGAAAATGATAAAAAGAAGTTTTAAAATTAATTGATGACTTACTAGCTAAAGAAGAAATTAGAAGAGATAAAAAAACTTAGATTATACTTGTGCTATGTTTGATGATGATATGAATATTATTGCAACTGGAAGCTGTTTTAAGAATACTTTAAGATGTCTTGCTGTAGATAATTCACATCAAGGTAGAAGGACTTATGAATCAAATAGTTACTCACCTTGTAGATTATGAATTCTCAAGAGGACTAAGCCATTTATTTTTTTGTATACTAAAAATAAATCTATGAAATTTTTTTAAAGATTTAGGTTTTTATGAAATTATAAATATAGAAAAATCAAATTGTCTTTATGGAAAATAAAGAGAACTGGTTTTTTTCTGATTATTTAGATAATTTAAAAAGGACATGAGAGAAGGTAAAAAGATTGCTTCTCTTATTATGAATGCAAATCCTTTTTACCTTGGGGCATCAATATTTGGTTGAAAAAAAGCTGCTAGTGAAAATGATACTCTGCATTTATTCATAGTCAGTGATGATAGTAGCTTAGTCCCTTTTTGAAGTAAGGAAAAAGCTTCTATAGAAGGAACTAAAAGCATTTAAAGAATATTTGTTATCATGAAACAGGAGATTATATAATAAGTAGTGCTACTTTTTCCCAAGCTATTTTCAAAAGAGATGAAATAGCAGTAATAGAAAGTCAGGCTAATTTAGATATTGAAATTTTTTTACTAGAATTGCTAAGGTCTTAAATATCAATAGACGCTATGTTGGAGAAGAGCCTAATAGCTTAGTAACAAATATTTATAATCAAACCATGTTAAAAAAATTACCTGAAAAATAATATAGAATATGTAGTAGTAGCTAGAAAAAAATATTCTGACAAGGTTATAAGTGCTTCAACTGTTAGACAAATAATAAAAAAATGGAAATTTAGAAGATTTAAAAAAATCTTCTTCCTGATACAACTTATAATTATTTTTTTAAGTGATGAAGCAAAAGCCTGTGATAGATAAAAATTCGTTCTCAAGCTAATGTCATTCATTACTAATAAAGGAGTTTTTATGCAAGGAGTAGAAGTTGGAATTGAAGAAGTTTTAATGTGTCGTGAAAGAAGAGTGGATATTCAAAATGAAATGATGAAGAAATATAATATACCTTTAATTTCATTTACTATGAATATACCTGGTCCTATAAAAGACTAATCAAAAAAATCAAGAAAAGCTTTTGATATAGGAAAGAAATTAATATTAGAGAAATTAAAAAGAAAAATAATATTGAAATTTTAGAAATTAAAGAATTAGATGAAAATACAGGAAATGAATTATTTATCTCTGTTGATAGTACAGCTGAAAAAAATAAAAAAATATAACTATTGCTATTGAAGAAAGTTCTCAGTTAGGAAGATTATTTCGATATAGATGTTATTGATGTTAACTTTTGAAAAAGCTTTCAAGAAAAGTCTTTTAGAAAAATGCTTAATTTGTGAAGAACAAGCTCAAGAATGTGGTAGAAGTAGAAAACATTCTATTGAAGAACTACAAGAAAAAAAGTAGAAGAAATATTAGAAAAAGAACTGTTACAAAATAATAAAAAAAGTAAAAAAATAGTGGTTATTTGTCAAATAGTGTTGATAAAAAAAGTTTAGACTATGACCTTATATAATTAAGAGAATTTTTGAGAATTAAAAATTTAAAAAAATTCTCTTTTTTTATTGAAACTAAATCACATTATTATATTAATTGTATTAAAAAAATTAAGCACTAATTGATATAATTCCTGCTTGAATTAATATACGTTTTTTTAAAATTACTAAAATTCGAATCCAAATGCGACGATTTAATTTTAACAGGAAAAATTTTATTGTATCAACTTTTTTTATTAAAAAAATGGCATTGATAGGAATTTCTTCCATCAACACCATTTATTATACAACCTTTAAAAAAATCTGCACCAAAATTAAAAAATTAAGGTGCAGTGTTTTTTTAATTAAAAAAATGAAAATTTTTAATTTCTATTATTTAAAAATCTCTTTACATTCTTTTTAGAAGTTTATTAGATATTTCTAATGGGAAAAAAATACTCATCTTCCCTCATTTCTCTACCTAGTTCTTCCATATAGTATATATCATCTTCCATATAAAGAGCTTATTTCTTCAATAGTCAAATAATCTGTTTCAGATAGTTCAATAGATTTAGCCCTTTCTAAATAATTTATTAAAAGTTCTTCTTTATAATCTAAAAATATAATTCCTTTTTTTCTTCATCTAAAAAGAGCAAAGAATATATTAAAAAGAGATTTTTACTAAATTCATTTTTTTCTTAAAAGATATCTTTTTAAGTCTTTTTCTTATATCTGCTTTATCAGAATAAGTAATAGCTACAAAGTTATATAGAATATTTTTCTTCTGTACTTTCATTTAAAAATCCAATCTTTTTATTTCATTGCTATTGGCTTCTAAATAAAAAAATACAAAGCCATTTTTTTCCCCATGTATAAACTTTTTTTAGCTAATTCATAAATTTCTTTATTAATATCTATATTTTTTTAAAGTCTTTATAAAAAGAACACCTAAAAGTGTAAACTCACTACAAAGTGCTAATATTTTTTTATAATTTCTAAAAAGTTCAATATTATATTCTAAATTTAAAGAATTTAATATTATTATTGAAATCTTAATTACAAAAAAATATTTCTTGATTTAGTTAACATTTTTTTGAAAAAAATTAAATATATTATTTTTGTGAAGATATAGAGATTTCATTTCTACTAAAAGTATTTTAATAAAGGTTCTCTGTAAATTAAAATTGTATCTCTATAATTTTCAAAAATAAATTTCTAATTCTTTTTTTCAATTTTATCATAATTATTAACTTCAATTTTTAAAGATAATATCTAGTAAACCCTTTATATCTGCTTCAATCATATTATCAATATATTCTAAACATTGTACATCTTCTTGCCCATCATCATTACCTTTCCAAACATTTTTCATCAAGTATTCTAAAATCTTTTTAATCTTCCATCAAATTGAATATTTTTTTTAATTAAGTCATATATTCCTATTTCTTTATTGTTACTATCTATTTTTTTAAAATAATAACCCACCTCCATGCCCTCTATATCTAATATCACAAGTATAACATATATTGAAAAACATCAAAAAATTGAATTACATTATTTTTAACTTTAATGCAATTCAATTTTTATATTTTATTAAAAATAAATTCTAATCTTTAACTGGTACATATAAAGTTCCTATATCTTTACGACAATAGCTATCTTTAAATGAAATTTCTTTTACATTTTTATATGCAGCCTCAATAGCTTTTTTTCTAAACTATCTTGTATAGAAACAACATTTAAAAACTCTACCACCATTAGTATAGAACTTATCATTTTCTTCTTTTTACTCCTGCAAAGAAAAACCTTTATTATCAAAATTGCTTACATCAAATTTTTTTCTAGACCACTGATAAGATTTCCTTTTTCATACTTAACAGGATATCCACCTGCTGCCATCACTACACAACAAGCTGATTTATTTTTCCCAATCAATTTTTATATTCTTTAAATCTTTATTTAAAAGCTGAGTTAATTACATCTAAAAAAATCTGATTTCATTAGTGGTAAAACTGCTTGAGTTTCAGGATCTCCCATTCTCATATTATATTCAAGTAAATACACTTCTCCATTTGCAACCATCAAACCAAAGAATATTATTCCAGCAAAATTCATTTTTTTCTTCTTTAATACCCTTTTAAAGTAGGATTCAATATATTTTGAATAAATTTTTTTCTTCAATAGTTTTTTTGTATAATATGGATTAGGTGCAATTACTCCCATACCACCAGTATTTAAACCTGTTTCTTTTTTTCAGATATTTTCTTATGATCTTTAGCCGAAATAAAAGGTATTATTACTTCTGAGTCTGTAATAGATAAAACAGAAATTTCAACTCCATCTAAAAAAATTCTTCAATTACAACAGTATCTCCTGCTGCTGCAAATACTTTATTAGTCATCATATCATTCAAAGTATCTTCTGCTTCTTTTCTATTTTGAGCAATTACAACCCCTTTTTCCTGCAGCAAGTCCACTTGCTTTTTATAACAACAGGATAAGACATTTCATCTAAATATTTTTATAGCTTTTTCTTTATCTGTAAAAGATTGATATTTAGCAGTTTTAACTCCGTATTTTTGCATAAAATCTTTTTGCAAAAAGCTTTTGACCATTCAAGCATAGCAGCTTCTTTATTTGGCTCCCAAATATAGTTAAATTATTTTCTTGAAATTTATCAACTATACCATCAACTAATAATTCTTCACTTCCAACAATAGTTAAATCAACTTTTTCTTTTTATTGCAAAATTTAAAATGTCATTAGAAGTTTTTAAATTTATATTTTCACAATTCTTAATAACTTTATTATAAGCATTTTCCTGGTGCTGCAAATATTTTTATTCACTTTTTGGATTTTGAGAAATTTTCCAAGCTATTGCATGTTCTCTACCACCAGAACCAACTATTAAAACTTTCATTATCATTCTCCTATTTTTTTAATTTTTATAAGTCACCTTCAATTATTTTTTTGCATATATGATGAAGTATTTTTCTATAAAGTCAACAAAATCAGTAATATCTTTAAGCTCTTTATGTTCCATATCATAAAAAGCAATTTTCTTTGTTTTTGAGTTCCAAACAATATATATGTCCTCATAATCTCCAGTTGCTTTAGAAATACGAAGTAATTTTTTTGTCTTCCCACTTTCATTGGAATTGTATCTATTAACGAAAAAACTCTATCCATTTAAAAATCACAATCATCTAGTTCAAAATGAAGTTTATCTCCTTGTAAGAACTCAAATAAGTTTTTTTGGTAACTTAAATGACTTTAATTCATCTAATTTATTTTGTAAATTATGATATTCAACTGGCTCCAATGATTTAAAATATTCAGCCATTTCAATATCACCTTTTTCTAAGGCTATACTATATGGTCTCATCCCATCTTTTTCTGTCAAAGTAACATCTGCACCATTCTCTACAAGAAATTTACACATAGCTAAATCAACATATCTCGCTGCCACACACAATGGAGTAGGCTTAAAAGGATAAACCATATCTGCTTCATTATAGTTTATATCAACACCATTTTTTATAAAAAATTCAAAAACAACATAATTTCTATCAGAAACAGCTTCACGAAATGCTTTTTCCACCATATTTTTCTACTGTATGTCCTAAATCATGGATAAGTTGTAAATATTTATAATTCTTTTCCATATATAGCTTCCATAAATGCATCTGATTTAACATTATTAGTTAAGTTTACTTTTTGCACCATGAGAAACAAGATATTGAATTATTTTTTTCATCACAATATCTAACAGCAGTCAAAAAAACTTGGTCTATCTTTTTGCATTTAAATTAGCTCCCATGCTCACAAGCCATTTCACTGACTCAAAAAGCCTCCATAATCAAAAGCACAATCTAAAGGAGATAAATCAGTATATTTACTGATTGATATATTTTTATTTATATCCCAAGCTTTCGCTAAATGCTCATCTAACTTAGAAATATTTTTCTTTTTATAATATCATCTAATATTTCAGGGATAGATTTAAAAACTTCCGATGTCTTTTAGTTTTATCATTTATAGTTCTCCAATAATTTTTAATGTTTAAAAGTGTCTTAATTTTTGAGAATATCATAGAAATATTATTTTTTTATCACATTCTTCAATAGAATCTTTATCATTTACAGAACCACTAGGTTGAATTATAGCTTTAACTCCATTCTTAGCTGCTAATTCAACAACATCTTTAAATGGGAAAAAGGCATCTGAAGAAAGCACAATATCAGTTGTATTGAATCTTTCTTTGGCTCTTTCTAATGCTTTTTCAGCAGCCCAAATTCTACTTACTTCTCCTCCACCTATTCCTAGTGTTTGTAAATTTTTTTGCTACAACAATAGCATTTGATTTTACAAATTTTACAACTTTTAAAAGCAAAAATTAAATCTTTTTCTTCTTGACTTGTAGGTTTAGCTTTAGTAACAACTTCTAAATTTTCATACAATCTATTATTTGTATCTTGAACTAAAATTCCACCATCAACTTTTTATTAGCTCTTTTTGTCACTTAGTTTTATTTTTACATTCAATAAGTCTAATATTTTTCTTTTTTTACTTAAGATTTCTAAAGCAGAAGTTGAAAAAAACTAGGTGCTATTATAATTTCTAAGAATATTTCATTTTAGTAATTTTTGCAGTAGCTTCATCAACTTCTTTGTTAAATGCTACTATTCCACCAAAAAAATAGATACAGGATCTGTTTCATAAGCTTTTCTATAAGCTTCTTCAACATTATCTCCTAAGGCAACTCCACAAGGCGTAGAATGTTTTACAGCACAACAACAAATTTCATCAAATTCGAAAACAACCTTCCAAGCAAGATCCATATCTCTGATATTATTGTATGAAAGCTCTTTTCCATTAAGTTGTTTAAAGTTTTTCATAGCCCCATCAGACATATTATCTGTATAGTATGCAGCTTTTTGATGTGAATTTTCTCCATATCTCATTTCCATAGACTTTTTATATGAAACATTTAGATATTCTGGGAAGTCTTCATCTAATAAAAATTGTGATATAGCTGCATCATAGGCAGAAGTCAGATTAAATACTTTTCCTGCTAATCTTTTTTTCTAGTTTCATAAGAAACATCATTAGTATTGTTTATTTCTTCTTTTTATAAGCTCATAATCTTTCACATCAGAAATGACAACCACATCTTTAAAAGATTTAGCAGCAGACCCTAAGCATAGTAGGTCCACCTATATCAATAAATTCAATTTTTTTCTTCAAAAGATAAATCTTCTTTTTACTTTTTCAAAGAAAGGATATAAATTTACTATAACATAATCAATAGTATCTATATTTCTTTCTTTTAAAGTTCTCATATGTTCTTCATTATCTCTCAATGCTAAAAATTCCACCATGTATATTTGGATGTAAAGTTTTTAACTCTACCATCTAGCATTTCTTCAAAGTTTGTTATTTTACTAACCTCAATAACTTCAATATTATTTTTCTTTTAAATATTTATATGTTCCACCAGTAGAAATAATTTCTATTCCCTTACTAACTAAAAAAATTTTTGCAAAATCCAATATACCTGTCTTATCATATACTGAAATTAAAGCTCTTTTTTTCATCTCAATTCCCTTTCATATTTTTTTATTTTTTTGAGTTTAGATTCTACAATATCTTTTTTTAATACCTTTTAATCAATAATTTATGTTCTTGTTCCAAAACTCTTTTTTTGTAATGTTTCAGGAGTATCATCTTCTAATACTGGAACTTTTTACATTAGTTATAATTTCACCAGCATCTATTTCATTGGTAACAAAGTGGACAGTACATCCACTTTCTTTTTTTCACCAGCTTTTATAACTGCTTCATGGACTTTTATACCATACATACCTTTTCCACCAAATTTTTGGTAATAAAGAGGATGTATATTTATAACTCTTTTTATCCCATTTTTTTATAAATTTTTCAGTTAAAATTGATAAATATCCTGCTAAAAACAATATAATCAGTTTTACATCTCTCTAACGTAGAATCAATAATCTCGTTAGCTAGTTTATTATCAATAATTTTTTTCTATCTAATAATAATGTTTCAATCCCATGTTTTTTTCAGCTCTTTGTAGCCATAACACTCTCTGTCTGCAATAACATAAGTTATTTCACAATTCAAATTACCATTCTCTACATTATCAATAATTGACTGTAAATTTGATCCACTTCCTGATACAAGAACTGCTATCTTTTTATTTATTTCAGACATAAATTATGATCTCCTTTTTCAATATGTCCTATTTCATAAGCAGTTTCCCCTAATGAAGTTAATAATTCAATAATAGGTTCAACATCTTTTTCTTCTACTACTAAAGTAAAAACCTACTCCCATATTGAAAGTTCCAAATAATTCTTCTTCTTTTATTTTTGCTTCTTTCAGCAATTAATTTAAATATTTCAGGAACTCTTACCTTATCTCTAAATACTACTGGAGATAAATCTTTTCCCATACAACGAGGTAAATTTTTCATATAGACCTCCACCTGTTATATGTGCCATACCATTTTACATTAAACTTTTTCTAAAACCTTTTAAGATAGGTTTTACATAAATTTTTGTAGGAGTCAATAAAACATCTCCCATAGTTACATTTTCTCCATATTCTTTTAAAGAGATTTTTCATTATAGTCAGTAAATACTTTTTCTTACTAGTGAGTATCCATTGCTATGGAAACCACTTGAAGCCACTGCTATTATTTTATTTCCTTCTTTTACTTTTGAACCATCTATTAAATTTTCTTTTTCAACTATTCCAACACAGAAACCTGCTATATCATAGTCTCCTTCTTGATAGAAACCTGGCATTTCTGCTGTTTCTCCACCTACTAAGGCTGCATAAGATTGTAAACAACCTTCTGTAACTCCTGAAACTAATTGTGCAGCCACTTCTGCATCAAGTTTTCCACAAGCTAAATAATCTAGGAAAAATAATGGTTTTGCTCCATGGCATAGTACATCATTTACACACATAGCAACACAATCTATTCCTACTGTATCATATTTTTTTTGTTTCATTGCAATTTCTAATTTTGTTCCAACTCCATCAGTTCCTGAAATTAAAACAGGATTTTTTTATATTGTCCTAATTCATACATAGCTCCAAAAGCTACCTAAGTTTGTTAGAACTGATTTATTATGAGTTTTTAAAACATTTTTTTCTTCATTAATTCAACTGCTTTGTATCCTTCTTCTTTGTCAACACCTGAATCTTTATAAGAATTTATCATTATTCCTCCCATTTTTTTGTTGTTAGTTTTGCTTTTACTTTTACTAAATTATTCCTCATCTTCTTTGAAGCAACCTGTATAGAAATCTTCTCCACCATTTAAAAATTTTCTTTAAATTTTTTTGATGATAGATAATCTAAAGTTGTTGCTCCTATTGCTTGTCTTATTTCTTCAATGCTCATATAGCTACCCATTAATTTATTGTTAGGGATCTATATTAACTCCAAAATATGATTCTTCTATAACAACAGGAGAAGCTGATCTAAAATGCACTTCTTTTTGCCCTAGCTTCAAATAAAAACATCTATTAGTTTTTTTAGATGTTGTTCACGAACTATAGAGTCATCTATAACTACTACTCTTTTTATCTTTAATTAATTCTTTTTATTGGATTTAACTTAACTCTTACTGCTCTTTCTCTTAATTCTTGAACTGGAGCAATAAATGTTCTTCCAACATATTTATTTTTTTCAATAAAGCAGCTGAATAAGGTATTCCACTTGCTTCAGCATATCCTATTGCTGCTGGAACTCCTGAATCAGGAACACCTATAACTATATCAGCTTCTATTGGGTTTTTGTTCATACAAGTATTTTCCTGTTTGCTGTCTAAAAATCATAAACACTAATTCCATCTATAACACTATCTGGTCTTCCAAAATAGATATATTCAAATGAACTTGCTTTTTTTAGTACTTTCTTTATATTTTATGCTTTCCACTCCATTATCATCTATAACTACCATTTCTCCAGCTTCAATATCTCTTACAAATTCTGCACCTATGGCATCTAATGCACAACTTTCAGAAGCTAGAACATACATATCATCTTCAGGTATTCTACCTAAACATAATGGTCTTAATCCTTCAGGATCACGCACTCCTATAAGTTTATCATTTATTATTATTCCAAGAGCAAAAACAACCTTTTTAATTTTTTTCAACAGTTTTTTTAAAACTGCTTCTTTATATCCATAATTACCATTAATACTTAAAAAAATTTTAGTATAATTTCAGTATCTATTGATGTTTGAAATAAAGAACCATTGTTTAATAATTCTTGTTTTTAACTCTTCTCTATTTGATAGATCGCCATTATGTACAAGAGATATATACCCCATTGCAGACTCTCCACCTATAGGGTTGACAGTTTCTTATAGAAACTGTATTCTTGCTACCATATCTTGTATGTGCTATTAAAAATAGTTCCAAGATATTTTTTTGGAAGTCTTCAACTTTGAACACATCTGAAACAAGTCCAATATTTTTTTAACTGTTTTTTTATTCTAACTTCATTATTAGTTTTAGAATCACAGATAGTATAACCTGCTCCTTCTTGTCCTCTATGTTGTAAAGCATACATTCCATAATATGCAATTCCTACTAAGTCCTTTCTAACCTTTTTTTGAGTGCAAAGCTAATATACCCATTTTTTTATTTCTCCTTTTTATGAAATGTGTTAGAACACTCGTGACTTTAGTCGTGAGATGAATAACACCAACATTGAAAAATGTTGTATTAAAATTTTGCAATTTTACTAATTTTTAATGTATAATATATTTAGAACATTAGCAACTGAATATATGGAGTTAAGGCTAGTAAACAGTAGCCTTGTAAAATATTCACTGTTCTGTATAGTTGTTCTTTTTAAATATAATATACAGATAAAAAGTAGCGGTGTAGACGCAAGTCTTATCCAGTAGTGGCTATCGTGGACTAGCCAAAAAGAATAAGGGTTTTTAAAACCAAACTTCTTAGAAGATAACTTACTTTTTCAGTTATCTTATGAAGCTCTCGACTTTAGTCGTGAGTAGTTCACAAATAAATCCTTAATTTTAAATTTTATTTTGCTTCAGTCAATCTTTTTTTACAACTTCTATATATGCTTCTTCTATATTTCCTAAATCTCTTCTGAATCTATCTTTATCTAGTTTTTTTCTCCAGTTTCTTTATCCCATAATCTACAAGTATCAGGAGTAATTTCATCAGCAAGTAAGATTTCTCCTTTAGAGTTTTTTTACCAAATTCAATTTTGAAATCTACTAAAGTTATTCCAATTTTATCGAATTTTTTTCTTTTAAAAGATTGTTAATTTTTTTCCAGTGATATCGTAGATTTCTTTTTAATTCATCATAAGTTGCAAGTCCCATTGCTACTGCATGGTGGTCATTTATTAAAGGATCTCCATAGTCATCATTTTTATAACAAATTTCAAATATAGTATTGTTTATTTTAGTTCCTTCTTTAATTCCAACTCTTTTTAGCCATAGAACCAGCTATTATATTTCTAACTATTACTTCTAAAGGAAATATTGTTACTCTTTGACATAGTTGATCTCTGTCATTTAATTTTTTTACAAAGTGAGTTTTTTTATTCCATGTTCTTCTAACATATTAAATATTAAAGTTGTTATTTCATTATTCATTACACCTTTATTATGGATAGTTCCTTTTTAGCTCCATTTCCAGCAGTTGCATCATCTTTATAGTGAACGATAACTAAATCCTTATCATCAGTTTCATATAATTGTTTTTGCCTTTCCTTCATAAATAAATTTTCCTTTTTTTCCATCTTTATTCCCTCCTAATTTTTAAATAAAAATCTTCCTTTTTTTATTATAATTCTACATGTATATTTTTTTGAAATCTTCTTTCATTTCTTTTCTAAATTCTAAAAGTTTTTCTCTTAAATCTTTATTTCCAACTGCTAATATTTCTACTGCTAGCATTCCAGCATTGTATGAATTATTTATTGCTACAGTTGCAACAGGAATTGATTTTGGCATTTGTACTATTGAAAATAGTGCATCTAAACCTTCTACTGCTGCTTTTATAGGTACTCCAATTACAGGTAAAACTGTTTTTTTGAAGCTATAACTCCTGGTAAATGTGCTGCAAGACCTGCTCCTGCAATGATAACACCATAATCTTCTTTTTCAAATTTTTCTAATGTTTCTTCTAAAAGTTCAGGAACTCTATGAGCTGATAGCACATGAGCTGTATATTCGATTCCAAACTTTTTTTAGGCAGTCTGCTGCTCCTTTCATTACATCAACATCTGATTTACTTCCAAATATTATTCCTACTTTCATTTTTCCTCCATATTATTTAAAGTATTTTATTCCATTTAGTATTAAGTTTTGATCTTTATTACCTGGTATATTCTTAAATGCATCTCTTGAGTATCTTTCAGAGTGTCCCATCTTTCCAAATATCTTACCATCAGGAGATATAATTCCTTCTATAGCTAAACTTGAACCATTAGGGTTAAATCTAAATTCACTTGTAGCATTCAAGTCAAAGTCAACATATTGAGTTGCTATTTGACCGTTTTCAAATAATTCTTTTAATACTTCATCACTAGCATAGAATCTTCCTTCTCCATGAGATACAGGTATATCAAATGTTTCTCCTATTTCAAATGATGCTAACCAAGGTGAATTATTTGTAACAATTTTAGTTTTTTTACTAATTGAGAAATATGTCTACCTATCTTGTTAAATGTAAGGGTAGGAGAATTTTCATGAACATTTCCTATTTCTCCATAAGGTAAAAGTCCAGATTTAACTAAAGCTTGGAAACCATTACATACTCCTAAAATAAGCCCATCTCTATCTAAGAAAGCTTTTATTTCATCCATTAGTTTAGGATTTTGTAAAACTGCTGCCATGAATTTTCCAGAACCATCTGGTTCATCTCCAGCACTAAATCCACCTGGTAAAACAAATATTTGAGAATTTCTTAGGTCTTTACACATTTGATCAACAGATTCAGCTAAATGATTTTGTGTTAAGTTTCTAAGTAAAGTTATTTTTGCTTCAGCACCATTTTCATTAAATCTATTGTACATATCATATTCAGAGTTAGTTCCTGGGAAAGCAGCTATAACTACTCTTGGTTTAGCAATAGTTATAGATGACTTATATTTTTCTTTTCAGATATTTTTATTTTTAATATCATAAGTTTCTACTTCTTCCTCTAACTTATATGGGAAAATAGGTTTTAATTTATTTAACCAAACTGATTCAACATTTTCTAAATTAATATTTTCTCCATTTACTTTTCCTTCGAATTTATCACTAACTTCTCCTAAGTAAATAGCATTCTTATATGATAGTTCTTCTGTTGTTTCAATTAAAAATAGAAGCTGGTTTTTAAACTAAAAGAAATCTACTTCTTTGTTATCTATATCAAAACCTAATCTATTACCAAAACTCATTTTTGATAATGCTTCTGCTAGTCCACCCATTTTTATAGCCATAGCAGATACTATTTTCTTATCCTTTATATTTTTTTAATATAAAGTCAAAAGTTTTCTTTTAATTCTTGACTATCAAATAAGAAATCTTTTTTTCATCAATTTTATTTTTCAACTAAATATAATTTATTTTTAGCCTTTTTAAATTCTGTTGAGATAACATCATGAACATTTACAGGGCTAACTGCAAATGAAATCAATGTAGGTGGTACAGATATATCATTAAATGTTCCACTCATTGAGTCCTTTCCACCAATAGCAGCAACATCAAAATCTTTTTGTGCTTTCATAGCTCCAAGTAATGCTAAGAATGGTTTAGACCATTTATATGCATCTTTTCCAAGTTTTTCAAAGTATTCTTGGAATGAAAGTCTAGCTGTCTTATAGTCAACTCCTGCTGCAACTAATTTAGCTAATGATTCTACAACTGCATAGATAGCTCCATGGTATGTAGACCATTCACTTATATAAGGATTAAAGCCCCAAGTTATAGCTGAAGCTGTATCTGTATTTTTATCTAAAACAGGGAATTTCATTATAGAAACATCAGTTGGTGACATTTGATATTTTCCACCAAAAGGTGCTAAAATAGTTCCTGCTCCAACAGAAGAATCAAACATTTTCAACTAATCCTTTTTGTGAAGCTACATTTAATTTTTTTTGATATTATGTAACCATTTTTTTTCTAAGCTACTATCAGAAGTTTTAAATTTTTCAAATACATTTTCATTTTCATAATCTCTAACTTCTATATCTATATTTTTGTTGAACTCCATTAGTATTTAAGAAATCTCTTGAAATATCAACAATAGCTTTACCCTTCCAATTTAAAGTCAATCTATTTTTATCAGTTACATAACCTACTACTGTTCCAAGTAAGTTTTCTTCATCTACAAATTTCAAGAACTTTTTCTGTATCTTCTTTAGAAATTATAACTGCCATTCTTTCTTGAGATTCTGATATAGCAAGTTCTGTTCCATTAAGTCCTTCATATTTAACAGGAACTAAGTCAAGATTTACTTCAACTCCATCTGCTAATTCTCCAATAGCAACTGAAACTCCACCTGCTCCAAAGTCATTACATTTTTTAATAAGTTTTGTTGCATTTAGATTTCTAAATAATCTTTGTATTTTTCTTTTCTTCTGGTGCATTACCCTTTTTGAACTTCTGCTTCACATAATAAAAAGTGATTTATCATTATGTTCCTTAGAAGAACCAGTTGCTCCTCCACAGCCATCTCTACCTGTCTTACCACCTATAATGATTATACTATCTCCAGGTGTAGGAGATTTTCTAACTACATTTTCTACAGGTGCTGCTGCTACAACTGCTCCAACTTCCATTCTTTTTGCCTTATATCCATCATGATAAATTTCAGATACCAACGTAGTTGCAATTCCTATTTGGTTTCCATAAGAAGAATAACCACTAGCTGCTCCTGTTGTAATTTTCTTTTGTGGTAATTTACCTTTTAAAGTTTCTTCAACAGTTTCAAGAGGATTTCCAGAACCTGTAACTCTTATTGCTTGATACACATAAGCTCTTCCTGATAATGGATCTCTTATAGCTCCTCCTAGACAAGTTGAAGCTCCTCCAAATGGTTCTATTTCAGTTGGGTGGTTATGAGTTTCATTCTTAAACATCAATAACCATTTTTCAATAGATTTTTTTCCTTCAAAAATCTTCTACTTCAACATCTACATATACTGAACAAGCATTGTTTTTCTTCAGAAACTTCTAAATTATCTAATTTTCCTTCTTTCTTTAGATATTTTTGCAACTATTGTCGCCATATCCATTAGAGAAACTGCTCTTTTCTTAGAAACATCTTCCTTTTAATTTTAAATATTCATTAAATTCTTTTTTTCCATTTGTTTTTCCAAATTCAGAATTTGGGAATGTAACTTTATTTATTTTTGTTTCAAAAAGTTGTATGTCTACAGTGATCAGACCAATAAGTATCTAAAAACTTTTATTTCTGTTTCTGTAGGATTTCTTTTTATTTCTTTATAGTGATCTTGAACAAATTTCAAATCTTCAAAAAGACATTGAAAGTCCTAAATCTGTTCTCATTTTTTTCTAAGTCAACATCATTCAGTGAAGTAAAGTCATCATAAGTAATAACTTCTGAATTAAATAAGATTTCTTCCTTCTTTAAAAACTGATAAATCTTTTTCTCTCATTTCAATAGGATTTATATAAAAATTTCTTAATTCTACTTTAACTCTTCATCTGTAAGTTCATCATTTAATATGATAATTTTTTTGAAGTTAAGACATCTACATTTTGTTTAGCTGTTGATACTATATCAATACATTGTATTGCTGAATCTGCCCTTTGATCAAATTGACCAGGTAGAAATTCAACAGCAAAATATTTTTTTCCCCTTTAAATCTAACTCTTCTGTTATTGAGTCAGTAACTGGTTCTGATAGTATCATCTTCTTAACATTTTCTTTATCAGCACTTAGATTAAAGATATCATAACAATTAATAAGTCTTAGATCTTTTTATGTCTATTCCTAATTCTTCTCTTAATTGTTTCTCCAATCTTTTTGCATCTAAATCAAAAACCTTTTTTTCTTCTCAACAAAAAAATCTTAAATCTGACATTCTTTCCTCCATAATAGTTTATAATAATTGATAATAAATAAAAAAATCTGAGCAAAAAAACACTCAGATTATTGTTTACAATTTACACTTATAACTGTTCGCAACTATCCCTTTGAAAACAGCTATCTTAAATCTTATTCTATTTATATTATTTTTTTAGTTATTAACTTCACTGTTTTCCCTCCATCTCATAAAATATACAAAAAAATAAATTTCTATATCAAAAAAAGAAATACAGTAATAATATTTTTTTCGTAGTTGGTTAATTTGTGGTTAACCGTAGAGACACCTTTCCATATTTTTAGGCTTATACGAATTTTTTTAAGCTTTTATTTATCTACGAATATAATACACTATTTATTGATTTTTTTGTAAATAGTTTATTTAAATTTTTCTTATTTTATTTTTTTCAAACTCTCATTAATTGATAATTGTATCAATGTGTTTCTTTTTATGTCACCGAAGTATATTCCTAAAAGTCTTATCTCATCTTCTAGCTCAAATGAATTTAAAAGTTCTAGCATTTCATTATAAAGAAAAATCCTTTATCCTTTTGTAGCAAATTTTAATTTTTTTACTTTTTAGTATAAGTCTTAAAAAGATGCATATCTTATTTTTACAGTGATACTTTGAGAAAAATACATTGTTTTTTTATCAATCTTTGATAAGTATATTCGAACAAAGAATTAAATTCTCTTTCTAATTCTGAAGTAGTTTGTAAAGGTATAGAATAAGTTTCTTCATTACCTATTGAGTGAATTTCTCTTTCATATTCAACCTCATCATGATTTATTCCTCTGACAGAACAATATAAATTTTTCTCCACGAGATTTTCCATATTTTTTTAACAAGATAATCTAAGGAATATTTAAAAAAACATCTTTTCACATGAAAAAAATTTTATCATGTTTTAAAAATTTTCAGAAAAATTTTACTTCCAACTCCAGGAATAATTTTTTTATTTTTTTATCTGAGATATATTCAATAAAATCTTTTTCATTTTCAAAAAAATATATGCCAAAAAGGCTTTATTTATATCACTGGCAATTTTTGGCAGTTAATTTATTAAAACCTATTCCTACAGAACAAGTTAAATTAGTTAATTCTTTTTATTCTCTCTTTAAATTTCAAAAGCGAATTGTATTTTTATTTTCAGGCTTAACTATACCTGTTAAATCTATATAACCTTCATCTGTAGCAATAAATTCAACCTTATTAGTTATTTTTCAAAAATTAAGTTATGAATCTCATTAGAAATTCTAATATATTCTTTTTTTATCCACAGGTATAGCTATAAGTTTTTGGACAGAGTAACTTAGCATCTGAAACTTTCATTGCAGAATGTATACCATATTTTCTTGCTTCATAACTAGCAGTTGTAACAATATTTTTCTCCAACAACTAAAAGGCTTTATTTTTTTAATTTTTGGATTTCTATTTATTTCAATAGAAGCATAGAAAGCATCCATATCATAGTGCATAATTATTCGTTCCATAGTCAACCTTTCTAATAAAAGCTAAGAATAGAAAAAAATATTGATTTTATTGATTTTTTTCTATTATATATATTTTTCATATTACATACATTTTTTTCTATTAAACCAACAGATAGCCAACACATAGCCAACAAAAAAATCTATATGGCTTCTATAGCTTTTCTAAGTTCCTCAGTATCCTTATGAGTATAGATATTTTCAGTTATTGAGAAGTCACTATGACCAATTAACTTGATAATAGAAGTTGAATTTACATTAGCATTATTCATCAAAGTAGCAAATGTATGACGAGTATCATGAATAGTATGTTTTTTTCTATTCCTATTTTTAAAAATTTTTATTAAATCTAGGCTTAAATGTAGAGTAACTAAGTTGCTCAGTTGTATCACCTTTAACAAAATAAACTTGCTCATCTTTCATATTTTTTTAAATAGAGGAATAATTTTTGAACTAATTGGAATCATTCTTATTCCATTAGAAGTTTTTACTCACTTTTATCTGTAAGATGTTTTCTTTCAAATTAATATCTGAATTTTTTTAAGTTTATTAATTCCCTATCCTCATTCCAGTATATATCAGAATAAGAATAATATATACATGAGGCATATTAATATTTAACCAAAAGCATTTCAATTTCTTCCTTAGTAAAGATTTTTTTCTTTCAAGAACTTTCTCTTTTTCCTATCTCAATAAATTGAATTTTATTAGATTTAATAAAAATCATTTTTTTAGTGCAAAATCAAATATCATATTAAGAATACTTTTTACATCCTCTTTTAAAAACTAGATGATGTTGTCATGTTATCAAATAGCTCTTGTAGTTGAAAGAGTTTTTAAGTCAATTATTGGAGTATTTTTCTAAACTATCAAATGCTCTCATTCTATAAATATGAGTTTGAATTGTAGTTTTTAGTTGAAACTTTTTTTGTATAATTATCCCACCATAATTTCTTCACTTCTCCAAATGTTATTTTAGAAAAATAAAGTTGGATTTTTAAAATACTCTAACAATGCTTCTTGACCTTCTCTTTTTGTTTCATAAGAGCCTATAATTTTTTTCTAATTTGAACACCTGATGTTGAATATCCTGTAGTAACCCTTACAATCCAAGGTTTTTCTTCTTTTTGCCATTTGCTTTATACACACTCCCATTACCATTACAATTTTTCATTAGAACCTCCTTAACAAAGATAAAGAGGATAAATATTAATATAATATTATCCCTTTTTAGTAAATTTCAAGCTTAAATTTTCATTGAGTCATGAAAAATTTTTTTACTTATTTTTCCCTGCAATGACTACCTCTTTTTGGAATTCCTTCTCTAACTAGCTTTTTTTATTTAATGCTCTAATAATATTATATGCTTTTGCTAATAGAGCAATTACACAGTTCGGCAATTTCTTTTTGCATTGTACATTTTACATTCCTCCTTCCACTTATTATATATAGTCGACTATAGAATAAAAAAATTTTTAGGAGATAATGTTTCTTTATTTATGTAATATAAATAATACTTATCTTCTAAATTAATATCCTTATTAATGTGTTCCTTAATTTTCTTTTTCATTTTATTTGAATTATTTCCTGACAAATAATTCCTTCTGGTATCTCTATATCTAATGTAGTAGAATATGAATCTAAAAAAATTCTAATTCTTTCAAACTAAATAAATTAGTATATGAAGATAAGAATTTCTTTACTTCAAGAACATAATTGTAACTACTCTCTGTATTACAGATATATCCGATATAGTATTTAAAATAAGCAATTATATTCTCATTATTAGGTATATATGGGAAATTATAAGGATTCTTTGTAAGAGCTCTTACAAAAAAACTTCATTTATTTGAACAGGAAGTTGAAAAATACTGACCATTAATGACATTTGTAAAAGCAGAATGCATTCTTTCTAAAAATATTCTTCTATATAGAGGTAAATATTTTTCTTTAAAAAAATATTTAAAGTGTCTTTTTGCTTTTCTCTTGCTCTATAGAGACTTAATTCAATACTATTCTCATCTATTTTAAATTTATTAGACAAAAATAGAGTTAGGTTCTCTAATATAACTTAACATATAGTAATTATTTTTACTTTCTATAGGAGTAAGACCTATATTTAGATTCTCCTTAAAAAAATAAAAAAATTCTTTTTTTCATTTTCATTTCTTCCATAATTATTAGTAGCTAGAATAATTATATTTTCTTTATTTTCAATTAAAACTCTATCATTTGGAAGAATTTCTAATATGCTTTCTTCTGAAACTGGATAGTCTAACAATTCAGAAATAAGTTTTATTGATTTCTCAGTCAGATAGCTTTTATATTTTTTTCGTTAATAAAGCTATGAAAATGTATAGCAATATCTAAGAAACCTTCAACTATATAATTTGGTATATTGAAGGAATTATCTTCTTTGTATTCAGGATACAAGATGAGCAAAAATAGTCTCTAATACCTTTCTTATAATTTCTTTTTCTCTTGAGCTAAACCTTTTCTATTTCTTCAAAAAAATATTTTTTTTGAAGTTTTTTTCAAAAATCAAGTTCAATTTTTTTCTAAGAGAGAATAAGTATTCTTTTTAGCACCAAAGAAGATAGGTTAGTATTATTTTTTTATAAATGGGATTTCCTACAGTGCCATTATTATGTATTAATACGAAACTCATTCTACTTAGAAAAAGCTTCATCTTGAACTATCGTAGGTAAAACTTTTTTTAAACTCTTCTTTTTTTATACTCTCAGAGAAGTTTCATTTCCATAATAATTAAAGTTCATTACATAACTTCCATTATAATTAGATTCTGTTTCATTACTTCTTAAGAATTTCTTAGAGGTTGAGGTTGCCTTAAGCAACCCCCAAAAGCTTCAGTCTGAACAGTTCCTTTCAGCTATCTCTTCAAAAAGAAGAAATGATTTCTCAAAAAGAGCTTCACTTTCATTTGAATTAGCATTACCTCTTAAAGAAGCAGCTGTTGGAATTCCTAATACTATATCAGAGTCTAGTAGCTCATAGACCTTACTTTTCCCCATACCTGCATTACCTAATGACAAACCATATAAGTTTTCAGATGCCAAAGGTAAGAGTTTAAAAAGAGATTAGTTTATAGTATAGATTATTTGAAGAATCTATATTTATTGGAGCAAGAACTCCATCTATTCTTCCTTTTATATCTTTTTCCAATTAAGCTCTAAATTACTATTTTTTTACTTTTTGCCATTTTTTTATCCTCCTATTTTTTTCTAACCAAAGTTCTAACCAGTTTCCATTGACCCTAACTAATAACAAGTTGCTTATATCATTTCCATATTGCTTTTTTTAAAGAAAAAAAGCTAACTTTGTTGGAACTTCCATGTCATCAACTTGAAATACATTTTCTATAGAATTTGCATTAAGAAATTCTATTTTTTTGAGTTCCGTTAATGAATGAATTCTTATTTTATCAGATAGATAAAATAAGTTGTGTTCCTTTATCAAGTATCTTTCTGAAGCATTTTCTAAAGTTTCCTTAATTTTTTTAAAACTAACATTCTTTTTTTCATTGAAATCTCCTTCTTACAATATTTTTTTATTTCTTTTGATAGAATGAATTATAAATTATTTATAATTAAAGAATAAGGTAAAACATAAAAACAAAATTTAAGAAAGAAGGATTAAAGTATGGAAGATCAAGAAAAAAATAAAGAATATCAAAAATGAAAAAAATTATATAGTAGGTTTAGAAGAATTAGGATTTTTAAAATTAAAAATGACTTATCATTTGAGGAAGAAAGGTATAAAAAGAAATATAAAATTTTTACAGTATGATTCTAAGGAAGTTAGAGAGTTTATTTCAAAAATTAAGAAATATAAAAAGTTAATGAGGAAAGAATAGTCGAGAAAGAGTTAAAAAGTAAGAAAAAATGAAAAAAATTTCCAAATAAATTTTTTTATTTAAGGACGTAAGTATGGGAAGAGATATACATGAAATCCTTTTTATATTTTTTTAACAGAAGATGAAAAGAAAATATATTATAATTATATACCTTTTTATAGATAATGAAAAAAATAAATATACTAATCTTACTAGAAAGATAATAAGAACATGGAAGATTAGATATGAAGGAACAGAATACATAAATGAAAAAAATTTTTTTGTATATAGAAAAAAATAAACAAGATATTATCTATTATAAATAGAGACAAAAGCTCTGTTTTTTTCCTATCATAAGAGAGAATATAATTGATAGTATTGAATTTAAATACAATGTTAATTTGAATAGTATAGAAAAAGATATTAAAAAAAGAATTTTTAGAGAATGCAAATATTTCATTGGAAATACAGCAGGAGAAGAGCTTTTTACATCTTGTTACTGTGACATAATAGTTCAATTAATAGTTTATGATTTCTTACATTATAATTTTTTTCTAATGAGGAAAAAGAAGAAAAATTTTAATAAAATTGAAAAATTTTTTTAAATGAGTATTTTTAGGTATTTGGATCAATTAAGTAAAAAAATTGATTCAATAAATAGAGAAGGTGAAATTTATAATGATTTTTAAAGATTTTTCTAATTTTTAAACGCTAATTTATTTAAAGAAAGACAAAAAATTGAAAGACATAGATTTATTTCAAAAAAATATCCATTAAAAAAACAGAACCTCTATCAAAAGAGAAAGATTTTTTTATATTTTCTCTAAAAAAATTTAAAAAGCTCAGAAGATTTTTAATAAAGGTTTAATTTTTCTGTGGAGATTTTTTTAGATTTAGATATAGTTAAAGATAAAGTAAATAAAGAAAATGGCTTTTTCAAATTTAAGTAATTTTTCAAAAATCTAGAAGTTTTAAAAAAATCTGATATTTCTGAAATATTATATGGTAGTAGAAAAACCTAAAAAAATAACTTTGACAAAGAACAAAAAGCAATTCTAAAAAAATACTTTTAAATTATCCTTTTTGGTGATGCAAATTTACAAATAAAAAAAGTGATCACATCTATAGTTACTCAAGAAAAAAACTCCGATTTATCCATTTAGAAAAAAATCTAAAAAAAGCTTAATAACAGATGAGAAATTAAAAAAATAATAATAGAGTAATTAGTATTCTTCGCTTATTGATTACAAGAGAAATGTATAAAGAAAAAGAAGAATGAAGAAGGTTTTTAAAAAAAGTAATATTTTTAGAAAAAAATGATTATAGAAATTTTTGCTAAAAAAATAAATTCTATTAAAGAATCAAGCAAGAGAGTTATGATAAAAAGAAAAATTTTTTTGAAGATTTTTTTAAAAACATTAATAAAAAAAGCCAAAAAGAAAAATTATTATTTCATCTAATTTGGATATTCTAGAATTCTTTGAACCTTAAAAATTAGCGAATAATTAACTATATATTATAGTATGTAGAAATAGTAAATCATAATATAAAAGGGGCTGTTGCAAATTGATGATTTTTATCATTAATTTGTGATAGCCTTTTTCTTTCTTAATAAAAAAATAGAAATCTTTTAGAATCCTATCCTATTTCAAGTTTTATTTTTGATTTTTTTGGGCGAACTTAACACAAGTCCATTATTTTTTTCTTTTTTTAAGCTATTTTTAATGGATGCAATATTACTCCTTGCTTTTTTTCTAATTAATTTTTGCAAGACATCTATTAAAAATTATAGGCTATACAAAAATAGTCCTATTTCTCTTTTGCGCTCTCTTTTCCTCTAACTTTTAATTTGCGCAATTTCATATCTTCTTTTAATACTGCAAAAAGCTCCTTCTACTTGAATACTCCTATTCATTCTTAATTGTTTTCCAAATTCACTTTCTATATTATCTTTTTGATTCTTTTTGATAATTTTCTGAATTTATAATTGTATCTGACTTTCTTTTCTGTTTCTGGATTTTTTTAAAATATATTGACTTTTTTTATCTTTTGAATAGTAGAGAAACTCTAATTCTAATCCATCTTTCCTAAATAGTCTATTTTCTTTTTCATCATAATCTAAATTCTCTACTCTATTCAAATCTTTTTTTATACTTTCTTGTCTTTGAATTCTCATAATATATTGGTTTTATGTATGATACATAATTGTTATTTTCTAAATACTCATAGTTAGGAAAAACTTTCATAACCAGCATCAGCTACAACATTGACAATTTCAATATTTTGAGACTTAATTTTGTCAAGAAATGGAATTAAAGTTTTAGAGTCTGAAAGGATTATGAAAAAAATTTCATAAGAAGCTATATATTCGCTAATAACTCCAATTTGAAGATTATATCCAGGCTTTAATTGACCGTTGCGCATGTAATCTTCTTTCATTCTCATAAATGTCGCATCATTATCTGTTTTTGAAAAACTATTTCTTTCACCTAAAAATCTCCAAATAGTTAGTGTATTTTTTTAAATCTTTCAATATATGATTCTGCTTTTTCTAACAATATTTGTTCTTTTTTTCTTTTTTTACCTTTACCTCGAACCTTTTTGAATTTTTAAATTTTTTTAAATATGAAAAACATCAAAAAAATATTATCCAAATCTTTATTAAAGTATTCGTTGAATTCATCAATTAATTCTAATATATTCTCTTCAAGTCTTTCTTTATATTTTTAAAAGTGGATTTCTTCCAGACAAAACTATATTTATTAGCATAAGCTTCTATTTTTAGTACCATCAATGTAAATAGTTTCAGTAGAAATTTCACTTAATTTAAAAAGTTTATCTACAAATTGAGTGAACAACTCATGGATAACATCAGTAGCTTTTGAAAGAAAGCGCGCAATAGTTGAATAATCAGGTATATTAGGTGAATTTAATAAATATTGAGCTCTTTGGCTATCTTTACAAAGATACTCAATACCTCTAGTAGAATATATTCCTCTTGAATAAGCATAGATAATTACGGCAAAACATATTAACAGGATGTACCTTAGTTTTGTTAGGAAATACTTGCATTAAATTAGAAAAAAATCCATTTCCTCCAGAATGGCGCTAAGTAGTCTAACAGGATCATCTTTATCAATATCTTTATTGATGTAAAAAAAGTTTATCTTGAAAAAAAGTAAAAAAATTTGTTATTATTAATTGGTTTTTATCATAAGTATATTATATTAAATTTTTGAAGAAAAATTTCTAAAAAAATTTATGTAATATACTTTTTTTAAATTTAAAAAGATGCTAAACTACAAAAAAATGTTTTTTTAGCATCTTTTTTTCTTTTGGGACTCAACTATTTAATTTGCAACAGCCCCTTATCTTTTTTTCTACGAAGGGAGGTTAAAAATTATGTTTGAAAGTATTGGTGGAGTTTTTAGTTATAGTTGGAACAGCAACAAAACTTATTGGAAAAAAATTGTAAATGGTGATTAGGAGGTATTTATGAAACTTTATGAATTAAAAAAATGATCTAGTGGAAACACTAGATCTATTTTTAGAATGTGCGAAGATGAACTAGCTATTGATAATTGTAAGGAAATATTTGAATTTTTTTAAAAAGAAGAGCTAAAATCAAAAAAAGTAATAGTATATTAAAAATATATAAGAAATTTAGATTCTGAAAAAGAAATAATATCAACTGAAATTGAAAGATTAGAAAAAAATTAAAAAAAGTCTAAAGAAAGTAAAAATAAAAAAAGGTTAAAAGAATATCTTCTGAATATTATGTTGCAGTTAGATAGCAAAAAAAGATAGAAACAGATATAGGAAGTTATGGAATAAGAAAAAAGTACAAAAAGTTGATATATTAGATGAAGAGAAAAATACCAAATGAGTTTATAAAATTAAAAAAACAGAAAGAGTAATAGATAAAGTTGCTATTGGGAATTACATAAAAAAACATATGGAGAAGTATCTGGGGCAAGAATAATAGAAAATTACTCATTACAAATTAGGTGATTATATGGATAAGAAAGAAAAAAATTAGAAAAATTTAAAAATTAATTTAGAAAAACGGTATAAAAAGAGTTTTTTTAGAAAAATTCTGATGAATTAAAAAAAGTTTTTTTAAAAATTTTGTAAAAGAAAAACTTTAGGAAATATAGTATCAAAAAAATAGATTACTTATATACTCACAGAATAGATCCGCAACTTTTTATAGCAGGTTTTAAAAAAATGGAAAGAATTAGGATATGTTGTAAAAAAAGGAGAAAAAAAGCAAGGCTTATATTTGCACCAATTTTAAAATGAAGAGAAAGAAATTAAAAAAATTTATATTTGTACCTGTTTTTTTGATGATACCCAAGTTAGACCTACAGAAAAATGCAATTCCTTTACCTGAAATAAACACAGACTATATAAAAAAATAAAAAAATTGTAAATATAATATTAATTCGCTATTTAAAGTTGTTAAAAAAACTTGATTGAAGAAAAAAATTAATAAAAAGTATAATATTTTATTCTGATAATACTCGAGCAGAAGGAATGACAGATGGCAAAAAAATATTTACATCAAGAAGAAAAGAAAAAAATCTCAATGTTAGGAACACTTATACATGAATACATCCATTATATTAAACATTTTCAAGGAAAGATGTTAAATAAAAAAACGAAGAAGAGATTGAAGCTGAACTTGGAGCTATAATATTTGGCTCTATTTTTTTAATTTAGATATAAATAAAAAAATTTGGTTACTTATATTTTTTTATAAAAAAAGGGAGTTAATTTAAAAAGAAGCATTTGAAAAATGTATTAGAAATTATAGAAAAATTTTAGTAATGAGGTAATAGAAAGAATCAATTTAAAAAGCGATATAAGGGGGTTTTAGGCTTTTTAAAAAGAAATTTAACATTCTTTATAAAGATACTATAAAAAAACCCTTAAAACATAGCTGTTATGCTTTTTAAATAAGGAGATGAGAAATTATAAAAAAATATACATTAGTAGAAGGATAGTTAAAGATTTAAATATAGAAGTTATTAATAACATAATAAGAATTTTAAAAAGTTATAAAAAAATAAAAAGTAATATTTTAGAATTTAAAGTTCTAAAAAAATAGACTATTTTATAATAAAGAGCAAATTTTTAAAATTAGACTATTCCTTCCAAAAAAAGAAAAAAAGGAATCTTAGCTATAAGAAAAGAAGATAAAGAAATTGGTAGATATTGGGATATTAAATTAGAAGAAGAATTTAAGGAGAAATAATATGGAAATAATGAAAAAAATTAAAGGAGAAATTTTTTTAGAAGATGAATTAGAGTTTAGAATAGGGTCTATGAATAGTGATAAAACAATGGCATTAGCTCTACCATATGTTCAAGCAAGAGCAATACAAAATAGACTCGATGAAGTTGTAGGTTTCAATAATTGGCAAGTTTCTTATAGAGAAATAAATGGTGGGTTTATTTGCTCATTATCATTATGCATAGATGGAATTTGGATAACCAAAGAAGATGGAGCTGGAATGACAGATTTTGAATCCATAAAAGGAGGAATATCAAATGCTTTTAAAAGAGTTGCTTCTAGTGGCTTTGGAATAGGTAGATATTTATATGAAGCTGAAAGTAAATGGTATCCAATCAAACAGCAAGGTAAAAAAATTTTATATTTATAACTGCACCGACACTTGAAGAAAAAAAGAAATTACTAAGTCAGTTAATAAAACAAGTAATAAAAATAATATTAGATTTTTGGAAAATACAAGGGAAATGATTTAACTACAATTTTTCAATAATGATCCTAAATATATAGATTATTTATTGGACAAATGTAAAGATAAAAAAATATTTTAAATGCTTGTAGAATATTAAGAGAGAAAGGAGTGGCATAGAATGATAACTATAAATAAGTTTACAAAAAAAATTTAGAGAAAAATAATTGAAGATATGAAAGAAATGAATATTGTAAAAAGTGAGAAGTATGTCTTTGAAAAAAAGTCCAAAAAAAGATAATAAGGTTAATAGAAGTTTTTTTAAAAAGAGCTGTTAGATAAAAAGCAAAGAATTGCAAAAAAAGAAAAAAAGTAAAAATTTGTGAGAAGGATTTTCCAAAAGAATGAAGCAAGATTTTTTTATTTCAAGATATTACAGAGGGAACAGTTGTAATAGATAGAAATAGTCACGAAAATGGTAATAGGTGTTAGGTTGTGAAAAAGTGAAATCATTTCTAAATTCAAAGGAACTATATATGGTATAGAAATTGATAAAGAAAGTATCTATTATACTGTTGAATTTTTATTAGAGAACATAGAGAATAGATTTGGAGAAAAAAATATTTATTTCAAAAAAATTTGTAGAAGATTTAGTTGAAGCAATATATAGAGCATACTATAAATATGATTCATTTAATTTTTATGAATTTGAAAAATGGTATTAATTTTGATGTAAAAAGAGTTTAAGAAATTAGAATTTCAATATCTGGAAGATGATTATTATTTTGAATTTCTAAATAAAAAAATATAAAGAAAGGGAAATATATTAAATAAATTAGGAGACTGTAAGTAGCAGTCTCCTAATTTTTTTAAGATTAACAATCTGTAAATAATATTTTTTTCTGATGATAATAACTCTATATAAATCAATAAATATATTAAAAAAATATACAAATAAAAAAATACTATAAAGATTTGTAAAAAAATACAACTTAAATTAAGAAATTCCTATGTATTGGAATGGTTTTATGATAAGTGATAAAAATTAAATAATAAGAAAGGAGTTATTTCAGATGAAAGTATTAAATAAAACTATAGAGAAAGTTAATATTCGTGCCTTAGTAAATAATTATATATTAGAAATTATTGGTGAAGATATTCAACACTTTGGGATAACAAAATATAAATTATGTAATTTGATTTTTAATAAAATTTTCTTTAAAATATCGTTCTAATTACTTTCAAGAAATGTCCTTTGAAAGTAAAAAGTTATCTACAGTTTGCATTGCATAAAGAAAAATATAACTTATTATAACGAGCTAAAAAAAGGCGTAGATATGAATGAATCAGAGATGATAAGAGAAATTTTTTTCATCTTATGCAATACTTCCAGCCTTTTTGAGAGAAATACACTTATTTAAAGAAAAAAATTTCTTTTTCTTATGACAGCTCAAAAAGAATATAGAGTATTAAAATTACATACTAAATTTGGAGTTGTTGAAGGAAGAATTGAAGAAGTATTAAGAGACAAAGAAAGCGATTATTTGAAAGTCATTGTCAATGGTAGTGATTATTTTGTAAGTCAGCTAGAGGTTATTAATTAAAAATTATGAATAAGAGAGAATTTAAAAAGAGACTAGAACAAATTAAAAAAATAAATTTTGAGCGAGTGATATAAACGGAGGACTTTATGTGATCAGAGAATTTATAGAAAAATTTTACTTCCTTTTTCCAAAAAAATATAATAAAAAGTTTCTCCGAACAAAAAAATAGAACTCTCTATAAGTATTTAGTTTGTGATAGACAAAATTTAGAAAATTTAAAAAAATGATTCCATATTTTTTTAGATATCCTAAGGGATTTAAAACAGATGAGTATGACAGTGTTTTTTTAAAACTATCTGAAAAAGCTAAAAAGAATCTACTTATAGTACAAGTAAAAGAATTATATGAGTTATTGAATAGATATCTACAAAAATATTTTTTTTGTAACTTGTTTTACTGAAAATAAATCTGAAAAATCAAATGTGGGAAAAAAATATTCAGATGATTATTCAGGATATTGCATTGAGTACTCCTCGATTATTTTTTTACAAAAAAATTACATAGAAAAGAAAATAAATGATAATGATAATTATACAAATAATATTGCACCTGTTGTATATGAAAAAAGATATTTTTGATGTAGCAGATTACTATTTAGATGAATACTCAAAAAGAATTGTTAATTGAAAAAGAATTTTAAGAATATTATTGTTCCAGTATTGTTTTTACAACTTTGACAAAGAGATCAGAATATTTTTTTGGGAAAATGAATGGAGATGGTTTGAAATTGAAGTAAAAAAATCCAGACGAGAAGTCTATTTACACAGAAGATGGTATGATAAAAAAATAGTTGGAAAACCAAAAAGCAATTTATTTAGGAAAAAAAGATGAGTAAAAGAAAAATAAAAAAAGAAATTATAAGTATAGCTAAAGAAAAAAATATAAAAAAATCTATGAAATGATAGATAATGAAAAAGATATAATTTTTTTAGAAAAAAATTCTATAAGGAGGAATTTATGGATTTTGATTACAAAAAAATATACGAGTTACTTTTTCAGATAGTAAGTTTTGGATAAAAAAATAAAAAGAGGTTGCGAAAAAAAGTTGGATTAAAAACCACAGCTTATGCTCTAATTCTTTATTACATTTTACAGAAAAAAAGAAGTTCCAGTGTCTGATAAATTATTAATAACAGGCTGTTTGGGATATTTTATTTTACCAATAGATTTGATTCCAGATTTTTGCACCTGTTGTTGGCTATAGTGATGATATTGCTGGAATGATATTTGCGGTAAAAAGATGTATGGTTTATATAGATGATGAAGTTAAAAAGAATGTTTCCCAAAAATTAATTTCTTGGTTTAAAGTGGAATCTGACTATGTTGATAAATTGTTAAAAGATATATAAAAGAGGTGAGATAGTTGAAAGAATTTGAAAGAGGTCAAAAAAATTAAGGTTTATTTAGGAGGTGAGTTAGAAGTAATTACAAAACTTGGCTCTGGAGGACAAGGAATAGTATATAAAAGTCAAATACAATAATAAAGAGTATGCTTTTAAAAATGGTATTTTTCCTAATAAGATAAAAAGATAAAGAAAAAAATTTTTATAAGAATATCCAAAGAAATATTAATTTAAAAGCTCCAACAGAAGCTTTTTTTATGGCCATTAGCTATAACAGAAGAATGTGAAGGAAGTTTTGGGTATTTAATGGATTTAAGACCTTCTGAATATAAAGATTTTTTTCTCAATTTTTTTGAGAGCTAAAGAAAAGTTTTCAAGTATTGGAGCAGTTATAAATGCGGCACTTACTATTTCAAATGCTTTTTAGGGAATTACATAGAAAAAGGCTGTAGTTATCAGGACTTAAATGATGGAAATTTCTTTATAAACCCTAAAAACTGGGGATGTTTTGATTTGTGATAATGATAATGTTGCAGAGTATGGAGAAGCTTTTAGGTATTGTTGGAAAAAAAGTAGATATATGGCTCCTGAAGTTGTAGTTGGGAAAAAAATTACCTGATGTACATACAGATAAGTTTTTCACTAGCAGTAGTTCTTTATTTAATGTTATTTTTTTAAATCACCCTCTTGAAGGACAAAAACTATTTGCCCTTGTCTAACTGAAGAATTAGAAAAAGAAATTTTATGGAATAGAACCAGTGTTTGTATGGGATAGCAAAGATAATTCCAATAGACCAGTTAGGGGAGTACATACAAATGAAATAAAAACTATGGGGGCTTTATCCTAAATTTATAAGAGAGCTATTTGAAAAAAATCTTTCAGTAAAGAATATATGATAGGACAAGATACTGAACATAGAATTACGGAGAAAGAATGGCAAGATGCCTTTACTAAATTAAGAGATTCTTTTGATAATATGTTCGTGTAGAAGTGAAACATTTATAAATACAAGTGAAGCTACTACCGAATGTATTAGTTGTGGAAAAGAAATTCAAAAACCATCTATATTAAAAAGTAAAAAAATATTTAGTGCCAATTCAAGTAGCTAAAAAAATTATATAATTGTCATATTTTGGCAGATAGTGATGATTTTAAAGAAGTTAAAGCAGAAATTATAACTGGTAAGAATGACCCAACTATTGTAGGGCTAAAAAAATAATTCAGATAATACTTGGATAGGAATTCTTCCAAATGGACAAACAAAGTCTTTTGGAAAAAGGAGAAGTTGTTAAGTTGGGAAAAAGGTTTAAAAGATTAATTTTTGGTAATAATAATATATGTGAAATAATTTAAAAATTAGGAGGAAATTAAATGAGTTTATATGATGATGTAGTAGAAGTACCAAGAAGAACAATGGTTTTATTTTTTTCTTAGTAGATACTTCGGGGGAGTATGTATGGAACAAAAAAATAGGAACAGTAAATACAGCGATAGAAGAAATAATTCCTGAATTAAAAAGATTTATCAGAAAAATAATGCGGATGCAGAAATAAAAAAATAGCAACTTTTAGCATTTTCAACAGGTGCTAAATGGATTAATTCACAGCCAATATCAGCTGAAAAATTTTTAAATGGGATCACTTAGAGGCTATGGGTTCTACTGATTTAGGAGAAGCTTGTAAGCAACTAAATGAAAAAAATTATCAAAAAAATGCTTTTTATGAGTGAAGCAACTGGTTCTTTTGCACCAGCAATTTTTCTTATTATCTGATGGAGATCCAACAGATAACTATAAATATGGGTTAGATAAACTAAAAGAAAATAATTGGTATAAAAAAGGCTATAAAAAGTAGCTATTGCTATTGGAGATGATGTTAATAAAGATGTTTTAGAAGAATTTACAGGAAATAAAAGAAGCAGTTATAACAGTTCATACCCCTGAGATATTAAAAAAATGGATTCAATTTGTAAGTGTTCGTGCTTCTGAAATTGGAAGTAAGAGTGCTAGTGCAGGAGTAGGTGCAGTAAGTAAGCAAGAAGAATTTATAAATGAAATAAAAGAAGAAAAAAAGAAGTTTTTGAAACAGCTGAATTAACATTATTTGATGATAGTGATGAATGGTAATAGAAGGAGTTCTGTATGAATTTAAAAAGCTTTTTAATTTTTTTCTGTACAAGGATTCAATCATATAAAAAAAGAATAAAGAATGTCAAGATTCAAGTATTAGTGATTTCAATAAAAAAACTATGCTATAGCAGTAGTTAGTGATGGGCATGGTGGAGATGATTATGTTAGAAGTTTGATAGGATCTTCTGCAGCGACTAGTGTAGCTAGAGAACAAATAGAATATTTTATTAAAAATATAAATAAGGAAGATCTTTTCATGAATACAGATAAGTTATTGGAAAATTTGAAAAAAATAGTATTATTAATGGTTGGAATAAACTCATTGAGAGTCATTTTTCAATTTAATCCTTTTTCAGATGAAGAGCTATCAATGGTATCAGAAAAAAAGCTAAAGAAAAAAATATTTTTAGGTAATGTTGAAAGTGCTTATGGAACGACTCTCATTGCAGTAGTAATGACTCAAGAATTTTGGTTTGGTTTACATATTGGAGATGGAAAGTGTGTTGTTTTTAAATTGTGATGAAAAATTTTGCTCAACCTATCCCTACTGATTCAAGATGTTTTTTTGAATGCTACGACCTCTATTTGTGATAGTGATGCCTCTATTAGTTTTAGACACTTCTTTTCTAAGGAAATTCCAGTAGCTATTTTTATAGGCTCTGATGGAGTAGACGATAGCTTTTCAAAAATGATGAGCAACTTTATAATCTATATAAATCAATCCTTTTTCTCGTTTGGAACAGATGACTTTGAAAGTGCTAAAAAAGAATTGGAAGATTATTTGCCCTAAATTATCTAAAAAAAGGTAGTGGTGATGATATTTCTATTGCTGCGGTGCTAGATATGGATAAAATTTCTGAAAGTAAAATTTTAGAAGAATTTATTGTTAAAAAGAGTGAAAGTACAGAAGAAAATATAATAAAAAAATACGGAGAAAAAGAAATGAAAATTGAATATGAAAAAAATAGAAGAAATATTAAGAAATTTAATAAATGATTGTGGAGAGAATATTTTACTAGAAAGCAATAAAATGTCTTCTTTATTGAAAGATTATTTTCCACGTATGGATACTGAAAGAAACTTATTATTAGAAGTTACTAAGATAGGTATATGGAATAAATTAATAAGTTTAAAGACGAAGAAAAACTTACAGATATCTGGATTAAACGAATGTTTAGAAAGTATTTTAAAAAAATACTTTTATAAAAGAAGATATAGCTATAAAGTTGTTAGAAATTTTTAGCAGATATTTTTTTGGACTAAAAAAATCAATTGAATTGTACAAAAAAATAATTTAGAAGTTACTAATTTAGAAATAGAAAAAAAGGAGAGTTTTATGACTAGAACTTTCAGCTTTTTGGATTTGGAAAGAAAAAAAGGATGAAAAAGAAAAAAAGAATAGAAGAATCTCTAAAAATTTCTTCATCAAAAAAATAAAAAAATTGTAACAGAAAAAGATAGGATGCAAGCTGTAGAATTAATTTATAATCTTCTTACATTAGAAGGAAAAAGAAGCAGATATGATTCTAGGGAAAAAATAAAAAAATAAAAGTATTTTCTCTAGATGATAAAAAGTATAGAAAAATATTCTGCTTTTCAAAGGCTATTCTTTTGATAAAATAAAAAGATTTTTGATGCTTTATTACAAGAATGTTATTTAAATTTAGAAGAGAGGTCCAAGAAGATGTTGAAAAAGCTGGGAGATTATAGCTTCTTCAATGAAAGGTAATGAAAGGAAATACATGACTCCTTTTATTCTTAATAGTCGATCTAATATTCTTATGTGCGAATCAGAAGAAGAAATGCTTAATTTCGCCTTAGATGCTATTTTTATACCCTTTTAGATATGATGAAATAGTACAATGGAAAAAAAGGAGAGAGGAGTTTGTAAAAAAATCTTTTTATTTAGGAACGGAAAGTATACTTGAAGAAATTATTTCTACATTGGAAGAACTCAATAAAAAAATAGAACAGATTTTTAAAGATAGAAAAACAGGATACATCTATATATAGATGAAGAATTTAATTCAGACAATGAAAATGATTTAGAAGAACTGGTAAGGGAAAATATGATAAATATATCAAAAAAATATCCTGAATTTTTAGAATATAAGAAATTTATAGAAAAAAATATTAAAGAGTCTAAAAAGAACTAAAAATCCTCCTAAAATACATGAAAAATGTAAGAACCCTCAGGTAATCAGAGAAATTTTAGAAGAAGATATTGTTCTTACTGCTGCCACTAGTTTATTAGCAATGATGAACATAACAAAAAAATAAGATTATAAATTAATCTAATAAAAAAACAAATATAGGAGATAAAGATAATGTAGGATAATGAGAGTTGTTTGGGATGTTTAGTTATACTATTTTTAATGTTTTTATATACCATTTATATTAAAATGATATAGTTTTTGGTATTGGGAAAAATTTTTGATTTAATTGGACATATTTACGATATAATTTTATAATTATTAGAAATTTTCTATTGCTTAGTTTAAGATTAAGTGACAGATAGTAAAGTTAATTAATGCGGAAAAGAAAAGAAGAGAGGAAATTAATGAAAATTGAATATGAAAAAAATAGAAGAAATCTTGAAAAATTAATAGAAGAATGAGGAAAAAAATTCTTTGTTAGAAATAAATAAAGGAATTGCTTTTATTAAAAGATTACTTTCCAAATATGGAAAAATGAAAGAAATTTATTAATTGAAATTTTAAAAACTGGTGTATGGAAATCATTGTTAGAATTAAAGTTTAAGAATAGACAAGAACAAGAAGCTGGAATAGAAGAGTGTAAAAAAATATTTTAGAGAATACTTTTATAAAAGAAGAAATTGCAAGAAAAAGTACTTGTAGTTATAACTACTGCTCTTATAGAAGAAAAAGTTGTTGAAATGATAGCTCCAGAAGTAGCTAAAGTAACAGAATCACTCCCAATAACAGGAGTTATTCTAGCAGGAGAAAACGCAGTAATTTCCGATGAGGCAAGTTCAGTAGAATCTAATAAACAATATTCTTATAGTTTTGTTTAACTGTATGACCCTAAAGCACAAGATATGGTTAATGTAGCCAAAATGGTAATTAATGCTTATGACTCTGTCAATTATGGAGATCCAGATAAAGTAGAAAGAGCCAAAGATATGGAAGATGCTATAACTAATACTATTAATAATACATTATCTAGTGTATCTGGAATACTAGGAATGTTTGGTATTAAATAATAATTATAAACGAGAGAACCATCTCTCGTTTTTATGGATATATTAAAAAGCTAAAATTTTTCAAAAATTTAATGGAAGCTCTAAAGAAATTTTAAGTAGAGAACTTTATTTTTTAGAAAACTCTTTAGCTTCTGGAATGTATTATATTGGTGATGGAGATCTAAATGGTGAAAAATTAGCTGAAGATTTTTATAAACTACAATGTATTTTTGTATAAAAGGGTTACATGTTAGAGGAACAGGACAATTTATAGAGGATCTTTCTAAGTGACACCCAATGAGCTAGAGTACGGAATGGAATATCTAAAAAAATGGAAATTTCCATGGATTATCCGTAATTACAGATACTTTAGATGCAAAATGGTGTCGTGAAAGAACAAGAGTTATATGAGAATGGTCGTTTAATAAAAGATAATGGCGAAAAATAGAAAAAGAGTTATGAATTATTATTTAAATATGGATAGAATTTCTAGTGAATCAAAAAGAATGATAAAAAAATGATTTAGCTAAGTATAAGGTAAAGGTATCGGAGTAATAAAGTTCTTTAGAGGTTGCTTTCTATTCGTTCTTGCAATTATCTTTATTTTTAGGTTTTATAATATATAAAATTTGGTAGAAACATAATTAAAATGGAGGGAAAATTTTTATGTCATTTTTGGGCGATAACAAATATTGACGAACAAGTTAAAAAGCAATACAAGAACTTGATATGAGATATTCAAGAGGAATGGAATTTAAAAATTGATGATTTAATGGCAGTTAGTTCTTGTAAAGAGGCAAGTAACTACAAAACATTTTTTTGCAAAAAGCTGAAGCTAAGATAGCTTCAAGTGGGAAAAGTAACACCTACAAGAACAATCAATAAAGTTTCTTATTATAAGGTCAAATAATAAATTTAAAAAGATTTAGAAATGGATTGCATCCTCAATCTTGTGTCCAAGATTGAGGATGCAGTTTTTATTATCTTAAAAACCTCTAAAAAAATTCAAGAACTTGAGCTTCATCAGGAATGAATTTATAATCTTTAATTATTTTTTTCTAATATCTTGAATAATAGAGATAGTATTAGAAACAATAATATTTGAATCTATACTCAAAAAGTTCTTTTCTTACAACGGTTATAGCACTTTCAAGAGTTTTAGGATTAGGAATATTATTTTGTAGAACTTGCCTAATGATACTGTAATCTATCAAGAGTTCTTTTATTCAAATGAAGCCAATGAGAATAATTAATTCTTCCATAAGTTTGAATATAGTTTTTAAAAAGATAAATCCAAATCTTGAAAAATACAAATGAGAAATAAAACTTAATTGCTCTAGATTCAAGAGGTTATCTAGTAAAAAATTTTCTACATTGATCTCCATAATTACCTAGAATATTAAAATTAGAAAATTCTAAGGGCGAAAAAAACTTTTTCTGTTAATTCTCTTGTAAAACCTCTATCCTTATCCTTTTCTTTAAATCAGGATAAAGATTAGTATAATTTTTCAAAAATCTACTGGAGATGAAGTTTTTTTCTTTGAATATTCAAATATTGATTATAGATAGTAATTTCTTTATTCCCACCACTACCTCTGGTAGAAGTAAAGGTTACAGTTTCTATATTGGTACTAATCATATCTATAATTCCTTTAACATCAGCAGTAATTGTATTGGCTCTGGTATTATGGTAAATATGAGCCATTATTTTAAAAAACATTAAAAATACTTTTCAAATGTTAAATCATCAGGCATATAGTAAGTGAAAGGTATGTCCACTCTTATAAGTGAGATATAAGAAATTTTATATCCTTGATAACTTAAAACTTGTCCTAAAGAACTAACTAAATATTTATTTACCTCTAAACATAGAGTAGGGTTAGTTACTAGAAAAAGCATTAATTCCTTTTATAAAAAGCGAGGATAGGAAACTTTTAAGTTAAATTCATAGTTGGAGTTCAATTTTATAAAAATCACAATAAGTATTACCTAAGGGACTTTGTATACTATTAACTCCCTTAACTAAAAATATCTAAATTTAAAATAGTATTATTTATTGGTTCTATACCAATATTAAGTGATATTGTATCCATAAAGATACCTCCTTATATTAATTTATTCTTAAAGAATTTAATATAATTACATATATTTTTCAGTAAGTTTTCATTCCAATCCACAATAAAGCGGATTGTCATTTCAACTTACTTTTTATTAGAAAAAGTATAAAAATATATGAAAAAATTAGTTAAAAATCCCTAAGTTACATCAGGGATTGTTCTCCAAATATAATTTTTGAAATAAGAAATATAAAAAGATTAAGAATTTAATTGGAATAAATATCCCCTAAATGCTTCAGGAATTATGTTTTAATATAAAAACACTTGACAACTTTATAAATTTAATATATACTTACTATGTAAGTATATATTAAAAAGTACATAAGATAAATTGGTTAAAAAGTTCCACGAAGAAGGAACTTATTTTTTTATTCTAGAATTAATAAAATAAAAATTTTTTTATCTAAAAAAATATTAAAAATTTTTAAAAAAATATTGAATTTTTTTAGAAAAAGATAAAAATATACAAATAAATAACAATTTATAGAGAGGTGAATAAGATGTCAATAAAATCAATAGAGATAAAAAAATTTTTAAAAACTATTAAAGATTCTAAGATAGAATTTAAAAAGAAATTTATCTGCTATATACGGTCCAAAATGGAACGGGTAAGACTGCTATTATAGAAGTTTTAGATATAATGAAGTCATATTTTTGTAAAATCCTTTTTATGAAATATGAAGCTTTTAGAAAAAAAGATTTTAAAAAGGAATGTCTATTGGTGAAAAAAATTTAATAATTGATATAATATTTTCTATTAATGAATTTGACTATAAGATATTAGTTGAATTTAATAAATATACAGATGATTCTTTATATGTTTCAAGAGAAGAATTGTCATTCAAGGAAACTAATTCAAAAAAAGAAAATTTAAAAAAATATAGTAAAAATTGTAAATAATGAAAAACTTATTATCACCTGAAATTTATATTGAAAAATTCAACAAAAAAATAATTTTTGATATTTTAGAAAAAAATCTATTTTAAGTCAAATTGAAGGAGGAGCAAAAAAAGATTTATAAATGATTTTGCAAATCTTTTCAAGTTATTTATCTTTGATTATTAAATATGCTAATATCAAAGATAATGAAAAAAAGTTTCTATTCCAGAAAAAAATTAAGCTTAGTTATGACACACTTTAGTAAAAATAGAAAAAAATATTTCTAGATATGGTTATAATAACATTGGAGGAACAGGCTTTATATAATTTGAATTTATTAATCCCTATGAATATACATACTAATAAAGTTCATGGAACTTTAGCTGTAAATTATAGAGATTCTATTGGAAATATTTATACTGAAAAAGAAGCAGAAATATTAGAGGAAACTGTTAAAAGAAATTAATTCAATTTTTTTCAACAATTATTCCAAATTCAAAACTTAGTACAGAGAAAAAATAACTAGTCTTGAAGGAGAAGAATTAAAAAGTTGGAGTAAATATCTATGTTGAACGAGAAGGAAGAAAAACTTTTATTAGACCAAGAATCAACTGGGGTCATAAAGTTAGTATCTTTACTTTCAATAATTCTATATTATATAAAAAGATAAGAATGCTACAGTGGCAATAGATGAATTTGATATACATATTTTTTTGAATATTTACTGGCTTTTATTTTTTTAGAAAAAAGTTGCCTTATATGCAAAAAGGACAACTGATATTTACTGCTCATAATTTATTACCAATGGAAAAAAATTAGATAAGGAATCTATTATAATTTCTACAAAAGATGAAAAAAAGGGTGTAAGTTACGTTTATTTAAAAAGGAGCTTCAGTAACAACTAATCTAAGACAAAAAAATATTTAAGATCACAGACTATGTGGACTGAAGAAAAATATAGAACCTTTACTTTTTAAACTCTTCTGCTCTTGAAATGTTTATTAAAAAAAGTTGGTGATATAATGAAAGGTTCAGTTATTCTATTTATTGTAGAAGGTCCTAGTGATCATTCAGCTTTAATTCCTTATATACAAGAAAGATTGCAAAAAGCTAAAAATTAAAAAGTTACTGTAAAAAGAAATGCATGGCGATATATTAACAGAGTATATTAAAAAAATACAAAAGAATACAAAAATTAATTCATCTAATGTAAAAAGGTGAATTAAAAAAATCTATAAGTTCTTATTTCAATCTAGCTTCTGTTAAAAGCTGAAAAAAATAAAACTCAGTGACATAATAAAAAGTATATTATGTGACAGATATTGATTACTGTTTCTCTGAAAAACAAAGCCACCATAAAAAAATAAGTCTGAATGTTTGAGTAAAAATTTTTTTAATTTTAATACCATTAATCTTATTAAAAAAATGAAATTCCTTTTTGAAACTATATTTTTTTCTCTAAAAAAACTTAGAACATGTTACTTATGGTGAAGAAAAAAAGAATTTTTCTAATCTAGAAAAAAAGAAAAAAATGGCTATAGAGTTCTCTGAAAGAGCCTTTAGCAGACGATACCTTCTTTACAAAAAGTTTTTAAGAGTGATAATAACTTAAAAAAATATGGGAATCGTATAGAGAGTCTTATGAAGGAATAAAAAAACTTTAGAGGAAGAGCATCTAATATGAATAACTTCCTTGATGAATATGAAATTGAATAAATATAATAAAAAGAGAAACCATTTTATAAATTTAATGATTTCTCTTTACTTATATTTATCCTCTTTAAAAAAATCAGTAGTCAACTAGTAGCCAACAAAAACATAAAAATTAAAAATCTAAAAATCCTTTTGAAATTATTCAGAAAAAAATTTACAGACATAGAAAGCATCCATGTCATAGTGCATAATTATTCGTTCCATAATCAACCTTTCTATTTTTTTAGAAATCTAATAGCAACTCTTTTTAATTTTAACATTTCATCTCTTAAAAACTATTGCTTGTTCAAAAATCAAGTTCTTCTACAAGTTTCTTAATTTTCTTTTCAAGTTTAGTTATTTCTTTTTTTCAATATCTGCTTTTACTTCTAAATACTTTTTTTTATCATTTTCAAATTTCTTATCTTCAATACCATAATCTAAATTGATTAAATCCTCAGCTATTTCTTTAACAATACTCTTTTGGATCTATATTATTATAAGCGTTATATTCCTTTTTGAATCTTTCTTCTTCTTTCAGTTTCTATTATAGCTTCTTTCATTGAATCTGTCATAATATCAGCATAAAGAATAACCCTACCTTCAACATTTCTTGCAGCTCTACCTATAGTTTGAACTAAAGATCTTCTACTTCTTAAAAATCCTTCTTTATCTGCTTCCATAATAGCAACCAAAAGATACTTCAGGTATATCTAATCCTTCTCTTAAAAAGGTTAATACCTATGATAACATCTATTTCACCTTTTCTTAATGCTCTAATAATTTCAATTCTTTTCTAAAGTATCTATATCAGAGTGCATATATTTTACCTTAACACCTAATTCTATATAGTATTCTGTAAGCTCCTCAGCTATTTTCTTTGTAAGTGTAGTAACAAGCACTCTTTCTTTTTTTAGCAACTCTTTTTCTTATTTCATCTAGTAAGTCATCAACTTGATTTTTTTAGTCGGTCTTATTTCTATTTCAGGATCGACTATACCTGTTGGTCTTATAAGTTGTTCTTGCTATATTATTATCAGAAACTTCAACTTCAAAAATCTCCTGGTGTTGCTGAAATAAAAACTGTTTGATTAGATTTTTTTCTCAAATTCTTCAAATCTTAAAGGTCTATTATCTAAAGGCGGCTTTTAGCCTAAAAACCATTTTCAACTAAAAGCTTCTTTTCTTGCTCTATCTCCATTGTACATACCTCTAACTTGTGGTACTGTTATATGTGACTCATCTATAAAAAAAGTAAAAAAAGTCTTTTGGGAAGTATTCAAATAGGGTATCTGAGTCTCTCCGGGTCTTTTTACCTGACAGATATCTTGAATAGTTTTTCAATTCCTTTACAATAACCTATCTCAGTTATCATTTCTAAATCATATTCAGTTCTTTGTCTTAATCTTTGTGCTTCCAAAAGTTTTTTTCTCATCTTCAAAAGCTTTTTTTACCTCTACTCTTAAATCCTCTTTTTATCTCTTTTATAATTCTATCTTTATCATCATCAGCTGTTAAATATTGTGTAGCTGGATAGATAACTATTCTTTCTAGGTTCTTTTTTTATTTTTCTGTCCAGTTAAAGTGTTGATTTCAGAAATTTCTTCTAAATCATCTCCCCAATATTCAAGCCTATAACCATTATTCATATATGAAGGATAGATATCAATAACATCACCTTTTTATTCTAAATTTTCCTCTTTCAAAGGCGATATCATTTCTTTCATATCTTAAAAGCAATTAATTTTTTTCATTAATTCTTTTTCTTTCAATACCAGTTTGTTTATCTATAGGAATAGTCATCTTTCTATAAGTATCAGGTGATCCTAAACCATAGATAGAAGATACAGATGCTACAATAATAACATCTCTTCTATGAATTAAGGCTGCTGTTGCAGCATTACGAAGTTTATCTATCTCATCATTGACTGATGAATCTTTTTCTATATAAGTATCTGTTGTTTTTATATAGGCTTCAGGTTGGTAGTAATCATAGTATGAAACAAAAGTATTCTACTGCATTTTCAGGAAAAAAATTTCTTATATTCTGAGTAAAGTTGAGCTGCCAAAGTTTTATTTGGTGCAATTATTAAAGCAGGTCTTTGTAGTCTTTCTATAACATTAGCTATAGTAAATGTTTTTTTCCTGAACCTGTTACTCCTAAAAGAACTTGATCTTTAACTCCCTTTTCTATATTCTTAACTATACTATCTATTGCAGTGGGTTGATCTCCCATTGGTCTATATTCTGAATGTATTTTTAAATAAATTATTTTCCATAGCTTTTTCCCTCTTTTTAAAATTAATATTAATTTAGATTATTATATTTTTAAATTATATTCTAAAAAAATATTTTTTTACAAATTTTAAATAGATATTGAATTATTTGTAAATTATGTGTATAATTAGAAATATGTAAAAAGTTTTTAGGAGGAGAAAAATGGTTAGAAAAACTAAAAGGTGCTAAACCAGCTGGTAATCAAGCTGATATAGTAAAAACAAGCTCAAGTTATGCAACAACAAATGTTAGAAATTCAAGAACAATTAAAAATCTAAAGAAGTTAGTTCATCTGTTGGTGGAGGAGCTGTTTCTGTAAAAAGTTAACGGTCAAAAAAAGAACTTGTAGAAGTAAAAGTTATCTGATGAAATAGTAAAAAGAAGCTGCTACTGACAAAGAAATGTTAGAAGACTTAATACTAACAGCTGTTAAAAAAATGCTATGGCTGAAGCTGAAGAAATGGCTGAAAAAAAGAAATGGCAAAAGTAACAGGTGGAATAAATATTCCTGGCTTATTTTTAAAGAGAAACTCAAGAGATTTAATTTCTCTTGAGTTATTTTTTTCTTAAGAGGTGATTATGGAAGAAAAATAAAAAAATATAGGATATTAGGTACAATACTTTATTACATTTTTAAGAATTATATCTTTTACTTTAAGGGTAGAGATTGTAAATAAATATAATATAGATATGCAAAAAGCTCATATCTATGGATTTTGGCATAGTAAACTTTTTTATAACTCCAATATTCTTTAAAGATGTTGAGAAGAAACTTGCAATGTCAAGTCCTACTAAAGATGGTGAACTAATTTCTGTTCCTCTTGAAAAAAATGGGCTACGTACTTGTAAGAGGTTCATCTGATAAAAAAATCAATTTCAAGTACAATATCTCTTTTAAAAATATTTAAAAAAAGGTTATTCAATAGGGACTCCTTTAGATGGTCCTAAAGGTCCTAAAGAAAAAAAGCAAAAAAAGGTTTACTATATCTGTGCCAAAAACTTCTGTACCACTTGTTCCAGTAGGAATTTCATACAGTAATAAGTGGATATTGAAAAAAACTTGGGATAAATTTGAAATTCCTAAACCTTTTTCAAAGGTAAGAATTGTCTTAGGTGAAGCTATGATAATTAATGAAAATGAAGATTTAGATAAATATACAGAAATTGTAGAAAAGACTATAAATGATTTAAATAAAAATCTATGAAGGGTAAGTGAAGAATATGAAAAAGAATTTTTTTGTAAGTACACCAATATATTATGTAAATGGTGATCCTCATGTAGGAAGTGCATATACAACAATAGCAGCAGATGTTATTAATAGATACAATAAAGCTATGGGAATGGATACTCATTTTGTTACAGGACTTGATGAACATGGACAAAAAGGTTGAACAAGCAGCGAAACAAAATGGATTTACTCCACAAGCTTGGACAGATAAAATGACTCCTAACTTTAAAAATATGTGGGCTGCACTAGATATAAAGTATGATGATTTTATTAGAACAACTGAAGAAAGACATAAAAAAGCAGTTAAAAAAAGATTTTAGAAATAGTTCATGCAAAAAGGAGATATCTATAAAGGAGAATACGAAGGAAAATATTGTGTTTCTTGTGAAACTTTCTTTCCTGAAAAATCAATTAAATGGTAGCAATAAATGTCCTGACTGTGGAAAAAGAACTTACTGTCTTAAAAAGAAGAATCATACTTTCTTTAAGATGTCAAAATATGCAGATGCTCTACTTAAACATATAGATGAACATCCTGACTTTATTCTACCTCATTCTCGTAGAAATGAAGTAATCTCTTTTATTAAACAAGGTTTACAAGATTTATCAATCTCAAGAAATACTTTTACTTGGGGAATACCTATAGAATTTGCACCTGGACATATTACTTATGTTTGGTTTGATGCTTTTGACAAACTACATCACATCAGCAGGATTTGAAAAATGATGATAAGAAATTTGATAAATTCTGGAATAATGCAAGAGTAGTTCACTTAATAGGAAAAGATATAATAAGATTCCATGCTATTATTTGGCCTTGTATGCTTTTTATCAGCTGGAATTAAATTACCAGATAGTATAGTTGCTCATGGTTGGTGGACATCTGAAGGTGAAAAAAATGTCTAAATCAAAAAGGTAATGTTGTAGATCCATATAATGAGATTAAAAAAAATATGGAGTGGATGCTTTTAGATATTATCTTTTAAGAGAAGCAAACTTTGGTACTGATGGTGACTATTCTACAAAAAGGAATAGTAGGAAGACTAAATTCCGATTTAGCTAATGACTTAGGAAACTTATTAAATAGAACATTAGGAATGTATAAAAAAATATTTTAATGGAGTAGTTGTGGCTTCATCTACTTCTGAAGAAATAGATGATGAAATCAAAACTATGTTTGATGAAACTATTAAAGATGTTGAAAAAAATATGTATTTATTTGAATTCTCAAGAGCATTAGAAACTATTTGGAGATTTATTTCAAGATTAAATAAATATATTGATGAAACTATGCCTTGGACTCTAGCAAAAGATGAAACTAAAAAAAGCTAGACTTGCTACTGTTATGAACATTTTATGTGAAGGACTATATAAGATAGCATTTTTTTAATAGCTCCTTATATGCCTGAATCTGCTCAAAAAAATTTCTAATCAATTAGGTATAGACAAAGATATTACTAGCTTAAAGTTTGATGACATAAAAAGAATGGAACATTTTCAAAGAAGGACATCAACTTGGTGAAGCAAGTCCAATATTCCCAAGAATAGAAATTGAAAAAGAAGAAGTTGTTGAAGAAGTTAAAAAAAGAATTAAAAAAATAGAAAAATCCTATTGCTATAGATGATTTTAATAAAGTTCAAATAAAAGGTTGTTGAAATTTTTAGATGTTGATAAAGTTAAGGGAGCAGATAAATTACTTAAATTTAAAGTGTTCGATGGAGAATTTGAAAGACAAATAATTTCAGGTCTTGCTAAATTTTATCCCGACTATAAAACTTTAGTTGGAGAAAAAGTTTTAGCTGTTGCTAACTTAAAAATTTGCTAAACTAAAAGGTGAATTATCACAAGGAATGTTACTAACTACTGAAGATAAAAAAATGGTGTTTCTTTAATAAAAAAATTGACAAATCTGTTCAAGCTGGTGCTATTGTAAGTTAGTTTTTTTGGGCTAAAAGGGGTAGTCATGGGGATTATTAGTAAAAAAAGATGAAAAAAATTTTTTTGAAAATGTAAAATATTTTAGTGAAATAATAGATAGAATAAATGAAATTCAAGCTAACAATAATTATTCTGATGAAGAAATGGATAATGATTTAGATGTAGCACTTTGGAGAGCCTTTTGTATATACTAATTTACGGTCATATAAAGGATATGCAAAAAGCTGAAAAAAATATTAAAGAAGCGTAGAGAATAAAGGAATAAAAAAATCCTATTTGGTGCTATAGATATGCTGTTTCTATTGCAAGACTTAGGAAATATAAAGAAGCTTTTAAAAATATTTTTATATTGGGAACAGAGGTTGATTCTACTTATCCTTGGAATTGGCTAGAACTTGCTAGATTATACTATAAATTTGGAGAACTTGATAAAGTTTATAAAATGTATAGAGAAAGGTTTAGAACTAGTCCCAAATGATTATGAGTTTTTAACTTTAAAAAGATGATGTTAAAAAAATGATAGAGGATATTTTTATTCTATAAATCACTATGTAAATGAAGAAGTTGATAAAAACAGAAGATAGAGGTTTAGATTTTAGTGATGAAAAAAAGAATGGGAGAAATTTAAAAAGAGACTCATTATGGAGAAAAATGTCTTTAAAGGAGGCTTTTTATGAAAAAAAGGTTACTAAGGCTGTCATTCCTGCTGCTGGATTAGGAACAAGAGTTTTACCAGCAACAAAGGCACTACCAAAAAGAAATGCTTACAATAGTTGACAAAGCTTCTGTTGCAATATATAGTTGAAGAACTTGTTGCTTCTGGAATAACAGATATTGTTATAATAACAGGAAGAAATAAAAAAATTCAATAGAAGATCACTTTGATTTTTTTCCTATGAATTAGAAAAATACTTTTAAAAAAATGAGCATAAAGCTGAATTGTTAGATAAGGTTTCGCATATTTCAACTATGGCTAATATCTATTATGTAAGACAAAAATATGCCACTTGGTTTAGGACACGCAATATTAAAAAGCAAAAATCTTTTTATAGGAGATGATCCTTTTGTTATTGCTTTTAGGTGATGATATTATATATAATCCTGAAAAACCAGTTACTAAACAAAATGATAGAAAAAAATATGAACTTTATGGTAAAAATTTTAATAGGTTGCCAAGAAGTAGCAACTGAAGATGTATCTAAATATGGTATAGCAAAGTTAGGAAATAAATTTGATGAAGTAACTTTTCAAATGCTAGACTTTTTAGAAAAAAACCTTCTATTGAAGATGCACCTTCAAGAACAGCGTGTTTAGGTAGATACCTTTCTTTCAGGAAAAGTTTTTTTAAGTATTTAGAAGAAACTAAACCTGGAAAAAAATGGAGAAATTCAATTAACAGATGGAATACTTGCTATGATGAAAGATGGAGAAGATGTCTTATCATATAATTTTATTGGAAAAAAAGATATGATATAGGAAGTAAAGCTGGACTTCTTAAAGCCAATATTGAATTTGGACTTAGAAATGAAGAAACAAAAAGATAATATAAGAGAATATCTAAAAAAATTTAGATATTGATAAAATTTATTAAGTTGTTAATTTATAACAACTTTATGGAGGTAATACTTATGTCAATACAAGATACAAAGGTTCTTTTAATTAATGATATAGCAGGATATGGAAAAAGTTGCTCTATCAGCTATGCTACCTATTTTATCTTACAAGGGTTTTAATCTTTATAACTTACCCACAGCAATAGTTTCTAATACTTTAAATTATGAAAAAATTTAGAATAGAAGATACAACTGAATATATAGAAGAAACTTTAAGAATCTGGAAAGAATTAAATTTTTCTTTTGATGTTATTTCAACAGGTTTTATTTTTACAAAAAACAAATGGAAATTATATCGAAATTCTGTGAGGAGCAATCTAAAAAAAGGAGTTTTTATTTTTTTAACGATCCTATAATGGCAGATAATGGTGAATTATATTCTGGAATCAGTCCTGATACTGTAGATTATATGAAAAAAATATTATCTCTGTTTCTGATGTAACAATACCTAACTATACTGAAAGTTGTCTTTTGACAAAAAAACTAAATACAAAGAAGGTATTTCAACTGAAGAAATAAATACAATTATAAATAAAATAAGGGAAATAGGTGTAAAATCTGTTATAGTTACTTCAATCCCTTCTTGTTGAAAACTAAAATGGTTGCTGGTTTTGATAGTAAAATTAATGAATACTTTTATTTACCTTATGAAGAAATTCCAACTTATTTTTCCAGGAACAGGTGATATATTTTTCTTCTGTTATAATAAGTGAAACATTAGAGGGAAAAATCTTTTAAAAAGTTGCTACAGAAAAAAAGCAATGAAAAATTGTAAAAGAGATTGTTTTTGAAAATAAAGACCAAGAAGATAAGAAAAAAAGGAATACATATAGAAAAAAATATTTAAATTTATTTGATTAAATTATAAGGATTATTTATCAAATAGTGTTGATAAATAAGTTTAGCCTATGTTCTCATAGAATTAAGAGGCTGTTGCAAATTAACAAAAAGTAAAAAATAGTTCGTTACTGAGTGAAATTTCTTAACGATAAAAAAATCAAGAATTCGCTGCAAATCAGGAAACTCGTTACACTCAAACACTCCTGAATTTGCTCGGCTCATTCTATTTGATTTTTTTATCTAAAAATTTCCATTCGTAACTCACTTATTTTTACTTTGGGATTGAAATTTGTACTGACCCCAAAAAGTTGGACAAATTAATTTAACTTACTAATAAGGATTGACTTCTGTAAGAAGCAGGAGTTAATCCTTTTTAATTTTTTTCCTTTATTCTTTTGTTGTTGTAATAATATATATAATCTTCTATTGCTTCCTTTCAATTCTTCTAATGTTTTGTACTTTTTCTTCTTGTTCATAAAACATTTCTAATTTTAATAGTCCAAAAACATTCCATCAATCCGTTATCTAAACTATTTCCTTTTCTTGACATACTTTTGAGTTATCTTCTTCTCTTTCAATTTTTTTCTTGATATGAATAATGCTGATATTGCCATCCTTGGTCACTATGAAATATCAAATTTTTCATAATTTTCATTTTCTTTAAATGCTAAACTTAACATATGATTTATCTGCTCCAAGTTAGCACTGTGCGAAATATCATATGAAAACTATATATCTTCCATAAGCATCTAATATTGGAGATAAGTATAACTTTTCTCCTCTTAAATTAAATTCTGTTACATCTGTAAACCATTTTTGATTTGGAGCTGTTGCTTCAAAAATTTCTTTTAATATGGTTATCAGCTATCTTTCCTATGCGACCTTTGTATGAAGAATATTTTTCTTTTTTTACGGATAATACTTTGTAAATTAAACTTTTTCATAAGTCTTTGAACTTTTTTTATGATTAATATTAAAACCTTGATTTTTTTAATTCCAATGTTACTCTGCGATAACCATACCTTCCTTTATTCGCGTAGTAAATTTCTTTTGATTTTTTTCAATGATATCTTTTATTCTTCTCATCAATATCTTTTTTTATCAATATAGTAATAATATACTGATCTTGATATTCCAGCAATCTTTAATAGAGTTTTGAAAGGATATTTAGCTCTAAGTTCGGCTATTATTTTTTTACTTTTTTTCTTCTCTTTTAGCTTCCTTTTCTTGAACTAGAGCTTTCAATTTTTTTAAATATTCATTCTCAGCCTTAAGATACAAATTTTCTTCTTCTAATTGCTTAATTTTCTCTTTTTCAGATAATGTCTTATCATTTTTCTTAAGTTTAGTCATAGATTTAGGTTTCCTTCCTTTTTTTCTTTTCTACAACATTATACCCATTTTTCTTTAAATTTTTGAAAGCCAATTATCTAAAAATACCAGAAGATGTCAATCCAATATCAATAGCAACAGAATTAATAGATTCATGATTAATTAAAAATTCTATTAATTGTTTGTAATTTAAAAATCTTTAGAATATACTCTATTTTTTTATCTTCTCTTAAAATATTATATCCATGTTTTTTTATTAAAGCTATTAAATATTTAATATTAGATTCCTGAACATTAAAAGCTTTTAGCTAAAGAAAGAATAGTTTCACCATTTTTTTCTTCTTTCATATATTTTAATTTTGTCTTCTCTTGTTAATTTACTCACAAAAAAACTGCACCTCCAATCTTGTGTCCAAGATTATGGGTGCAGTTCAATTTTAATTTTGCAACAGCCCCTTTTTTTATTAGGATTAAACTATTATACTTCTAATTCTATACCTTTTTGTAAGTTTTCTATGCACTCAATCATGTACTTAGCATTATGTTCTTTGTAAATTGGCTTATCTATAGTTTTTTTCCTCAAGAGCATCATATTTTTTTCTGCTTGCTTTCCCCTATAATTCTTATCTCTCCATTCTATAGAAACTTTATATCCTCTTTTTCCATTTCATCCATAACTAATAAATGATATATAAATAAGTGATATGGAGAATACCAAAAATACATAATCTACAGTTTTATGTTTTTTTACCCCATCCATTACCTCTAAGTGCACAACACTCTCTATGTTGTCCAAGAAGCTGATTTTTAGGTAATAGGTGGATAATTTCTTCATGCCAAAGTCTCATCTTCTTCTCCTTTTTAATAAAGTAGATTTTTTTGTAAATATTCATTTGGATATTTCTTTTAGTAAAAATATTAATATATTCTATTACAGATTTCTGATTATTTTTTTCCTTTCATATATTCTTGTAGTAGATTACATAATCCTTGTTTTTTTCAATTTCAGTTGCTTCATTTTTGAAATATCCCCATACATGAAGAATAGCATTGCTGAAATCTTTTTTTGCTTTCTTCAATATTCTTTACTCTTTGTATTTTTTTTCATTAAGAAATAAAAAAATCTACCTCTTTTTCTTTCAAATACTCTCTTATCTCTAGATATACTTTATGTGATTTGCTTAATACATAATATTTGTTTTTTTGCCCATAGTTCTTCACAGTCTTTTCTTATTTTCTTGAACTCCATGTTAACCTCTTCTTTCAAACTATTCAAATCTTTTAATCTAGATAATTTATAGGAACTAAATCTAATATTTAAACTTCTTCTTTTTAATTATACTATTAATTATACTATATCTATTCTACACATTCTTTTAATCTTAATGTAGTACGTCAGATTATATCATTTTTTTCCTATATTTTTGTCATCTACTCATTCTATCTTCTGACTCCATTTTTTTTAAAAAGTCTTTCAGATAGTTCTTTGCAGTCATAAAAGTTTTAAACTCTTCTCTTATGAAATTAATGAAATTATAATATTTATACTTGCAACTTGGAGCTTTTTATTTTTATACTCTCTTTTCCTTAGTATTTTTCTAAAAAAATGTTATAATAAAAGGGAAAAATTAAAAAAATATTTAAAGGAGGGAGTTATGAGTGGGCCTAAAACTAGTAATGTATATATAAGTCCAGAAAGACAGGCGTATTTAGAAAGATTAAGAAGAGAAAAAGCACAAATCATATTTGAAATTAAAAAGCAAATTACAAAGACTTAATAATTTTGATATAAGGATTAATGATTCACATATTTCTAATAAACTAAAAACTGAAACTAGATGCTTTTTAAAAAAATATCTGAAGAAACTTTGAATAACATGGTAAGGAATGCTAATATAACCAATGATCTTTCAACTTTAGAGGCATTAAATAGAAACTCTACAGATGTCTTGAATGAGTTTGAAGATAAATATGAAAAATATATTCAAAAAAATATTGAAGATAATATAAATAAAAATAATTGAAATTTCCTCTCGAAATGAAAAAAAGATGAAATAGCTTCTTTAATTGATAAAAATTCCAGCAGATAAAAATTGAAGGAAGCAGATCCATTATATTAGAAATAAAAGATACAGTAAACAGAATTATAAAAAAATCAACAATGTAAATACCAAAAGATTTCAAAAAAATTTGAATTTAAAGAAACAAAAAGTAGAAAGAAAAGAAAAATAATGAGACATTTGATTTCTCAAATCTCTAAAAAAGATAGTAATAAAACAGTTAATTTCTAATTTATCTAAAAAAAGATAGTAATGAGACAGTTGTTTCTAATGACAACATAGAAATAATTGTGAAAGAAATTCTTGAGGATTTAACTAATTTCTTAGAAGCTAAAGAATATATAGTTAAATATAGACAACAAATATTTGATATGAGAAATCAAATTTTAGAATTAGAAAGAGAAGTTCTTGATTTAGATATAAAGAAAAAAAGCTTATCTTAGAAAAAAAGTCTCTATAAAAAAATGAATTAAAAAAAGATAGAATTTGAAAAATAAAAAAAGTTGAAGCTTTGTATGAAGATTATTTAAAAAGAAGCTTATTCTATTGATTATTCTAATATCAAATCAATAAAAGATTTTTTTCTTCAAATGAAGAAATAAAAAAACGAAACAGAAATTCTAAGGAAGAAAGCTCAAAGTTTTTCAGAAAAGAATTATATTAGAGAACAAGTGGATGAAGTAATTTCAAAAATATGGATATAATATGATTAGTCCAGAATATATAGAAAAGTCTAACAAAAACAATAGATTGCTATATCAGGTTGACAACTCTACTGGAATAGAAGTTTTTATGTCTGATACTGAGCAACAAATGTTTACATTTAAAGTTGTTGGTATTGGTTTTGATGAAGAATTAAATGAAAAAAGAATCTGATAGATTATATGAAGAACAATGTAATTTTTTTGCTCTATGTATCCTGAATTAATCAATGAATTAAAGAACAAGAGGAATTATATTTGAGAAAGTCAATTACAATGAGCCTGATAGAAAATATAATACAAAAAAATTAAACTTAAAAAAATAATTTTGAAAAATAGAAATAATAAAAAGAAAAATCAAAAAGAAAATACTAATAAGGTAAAAATACAGAGAAATCGGAGGAAAAATAAAAAAATGGAATGTAAATTTTGTGGTAGTGAGATTGAAGATACAGAGATACAATGTCCTGTTTGTAAGCAAAAGTTTAGTTGAGGTAAAGACAAAGATAAAGGTTAGATGTCTAATAAGTAACTATGAAACTGAGATAGATGAGAATGATAACGAATTTTATTGTGAAAAAAATGTTTCTCTAATCATATAATTGATGGTGAAGACTTTATTAAAGTTTCTAAAACTCAAGAAAAATGAAAAATTTAAATAAAACTCCTCTTGAAAAAGAAATAAAAAGAAGAGGCAATTTACTTAATTTTTAAAAAAACAATGAAAATGAAATTATAAAAAAATCCCTAAAATTGGTGGAAATGTTGGAAGACAAGGAGATTATGGTGCAAGGATATTTGAAAAAAATATTACATGAATAAAAGTATCTAGACTACATTTTAGAATAGAATATAATTCACTAAATGAGTGGGTAATTTGGCATCTTAGTACTACTAATGATACTGAAGTAAACAAAGAAAAAAAGTATGTTCAGATTCTCCTAGAATTTTAAAAAAATGATGATGAAATAACTCTTGCTAAAGAATACTCTTTTAAAGTTAAAAATCAAATAATGTATATAGACAGAATACTTTTATCCTATTCATACTTTTAGGTCCTGGAAATAGGCTTGTTATTTGGACTAAAGGTTGTTCAAAAAAATGTAAGAATTGTTCAAATCCAGAGTTATGGAGTATAGAAAACTCAAAAAAATAGAGATATAAAAAAACTTTTATTTCAAATTATATTAAATATATCAAAAAAATATAAAATAGATGGAATAACTTTTACTGGTGGAGATCCACTTGAACAATTTGATGAATTGATAGAATTTGTTGTTTTATTAAAAAAAGCATAACAAAAAGATATTTTAGTTTATACAGGAGATTACTTTGAAAGTTTAGCAAAAGAATAAGCAGGAAAAAAATCAAAAAAATATTCCCATTTTTAATTGACGGACCATATATCCATGAATTGAATTTTAAAGATGTTAAATTAAGGGGTTCAAAAAAATCAAAAATATTATCTACTTTAATAAAGAACTTGAAGAAATATATAGGGAATATTTAAAAAAAGAAAGAATGATACAAAAATATAATTATGGGAGAAAAAAATTAATATCTGTAGGAATACATAATAGATAAGGAGACCAAAATGGATAAAAAAACCAAAATGGCAAAAAAAGAAATTGAAAGTTTTAAAGGAATAAAAATCTACTTTTATAATTGAAAAATAATATAAATGATATATACCCTCATTATATGGAGAATGGTAAGGCTAACTACTTTGATTTAGATTCAATTTTGATAAAATTATTTAAAATTTGAAGAAAAAAAGATGAAAAATAATGAGAATAAATTAGAATATGACTTTTGTATTTTGTAACCCTGTTTTAGGATTCTACAATAAAAGAACTACTAATGTAGCAAATATTCTAAAAAGAATTTGATAAATCAAATAATAGTATCTTTAAGGATGATAAAAAAACAAAACTACAAAAATAGATGATATTGAAAAATTTTTCAGTTATTATAAAAAGAAGCAATGACTCAAAAAAAGACAATCCTATAGCTGTTGTTATTAATTTTGCAGCAAGATACATATCTTCTCCAACTTCATTAGATTCATGTGAAAAATAACACATTTATAAACTTATTTGAAGCTTCAATGAATGCTAACAAAGAAGATGGTTATTCAAATACCTTGATATTAATTGTTGAAAAAAATTTAATGATCTTCCTTCTTGGTTTTTATTATAATAATCCTAATGTTAGAACAATAACTATACCTAATCCTGATAAAAAAATATAAGACTTAATTATATTGAAATGAATTATAGAGAAGTCTTAGAAAATAATTTAAAAGTAAAAGGGAAATTTATTGATAATACAGAAGGATTGAAAAATAAGAGAGCTTCTAGAGTTAAAAAAATTTGTATAACAGATACAGAAATAAAGATGAAAAATTACACTTTATTAGATGCTTTTAACAATGTATAAATATGGTATTAAAGAAAAATATGTGGGAAAGTATTGATGAAGAAGCTGTAAATAATCTTGAAAATAGCTTAAAGGACAGAGTAAAAGGTCAAGACAGAGCTGTTAAAAAAGTTACTGCTGTAATAAAGAGAGCTGTTACTGGAATGTCAGGATTACAACATTCATCAATAGGAAATAAACCTAAAAGGAATTTTATTTTTTTTGCAGGACCTACAGGGACAGGTAAAACTGAACTTACAAAAGCTCTTGCTGATATTCTTTTTGGAGATGAAAATAATTGTATAAGATTTGATATGAGTGAGTATTCTGAATCACATTCAGATCAAAAATTATTTGGTGCACCTCCAGGGTATGTAGGCTATGAAGCTGGAGGTCAATTAACAAATGCTATAAAAGAAAAAAACCTTTTTTTCTATATTACTTTTTTTGATGAAATTGAAAAAGCTCATCCCTCTATAATGGATAAATTTCTTCAAATACTTGAAGATGGTAGAATGACTGATGGTCAAGGAAATACAGTGTATTTTTTTCTGAATCATTAATAATATTTACTTCAAATTTAGGAATAACAAAAAAAGTAATTGACTCTTCTGGAAATGAAAAAAAGAGAAATGTTAGTAAGCATAGATGAAAGCTATGAAGATATGGAAAAGAAAGTAATAAATGGAATCAAAGCTCATTTTAAACCAGAAGTTGTTAATAGAATAGGAAATAATATAGTTGTATTTGATTTCATTAGAGATGAAGTTTCTCAACTAATTGTTAAATCACAAATAAAAAAATAAATGAGAATGTAGAGAAAAATTAAAAAAATTAAAGTGACTGTTAGTGAAGAAGTATTAGAGTTTTATTATAATTTAGCAAAAAGAAAAAAATATACTTGAAATGGGTGGAAGAGGAATAGGAAATATGATAGAAGATAAGTACATAAATGACTTTATCTGATTATATATTTAATTCAAGAAAAGAAAGTGGAAATATAGTTGCTTACATTGAGAATAAAAAAATAAACTTTAGAAGAGGTGAGTAAAATTTATGTTTCAAGTATTGCTCAATAAATGATATTGGTGTCTTATATAAAACGAAATGACGATAAATTAATGATTAATGATGTTATTGTTGAAGAAGGCAGTTATAAAGGAGAAACTAAAGATTATATAAGTGCTATACTGTGTGATGGAGTAGGTGGGCAGGCTGAAGGATATAGAGCAGCTCTTCTAACTCTTCAAAAATTTAAAGGGGATTGTAAAAGAGAATTTAACAAAAGATGAAGTTATTGAAAAAAATAGAAGAAATAAATACTTTAATCAGAAAGATTCAAACAGATGAAAAATAAAAGAAATGCTTTAAAAAAACAACATTAGTTGGAATCTATTCAGATGATAATATTTTGATATACTATAATCTTGGAGACAGTAGAGCTTATAGATATAGAAATGGCTATTTTCAAAGATTAACAAGAGATGACTCACAATTCCAAGATGAAATTAGATAAAGGAAATTTAACTGAAAAATGAAATAAAGAATTATCCTAAAAAAATATTATTACTAATTGTATAGGTTATTCTGATGAATGTAGAGTTAATATCTATACAAGTATAGGTCTAGTTCCTAATGACATTATATTTTTTTATGTTCGGATGGAGTAACAGATGTTATTGATGATGTTACATTAAAAAGAAATTTTTTTGATAAAAAAAGAACTCATTAGAGGAAACTTTAACAGAAATTCATGAACTTAGCTTGAAAAAAACGGAAGTAAAGATAATATAAGCTTTAATTTTTAATTAAAAAAAGGAGAAATAAATGGCTGATAATAATAGAATTATAACTACTCGTCTAAATGAAGGAATTGATAGAGAAGCTACTGTACCTCAAAAATCAAAAATGCTGATAGAGAAGCCACTATACCCTCAAAAATGAAAAATGTTGACAGAGATTCTACTATACCTCAAAAATGAAAATGTTGACAGAGACTCTACTATGCCTCAAAAATCAAGAAAAATTCTACTTCTAATATTGAAGATTTATTAGAGAATGCAACTTATATTTCTAATGATGGAAAGTTAAAAATTTGAGTTAAAAAAAGGGAAAAATAGACTAAATGTAACAAGTGGAGAATCTGTCCTTTTTAAAGATGAAATTAATATTGATGGGGAAAAAAATAGAAAGTGTAGTAAAGGTTTTTAAAAAAATTTGATGACAAAAAAATTTGAGAATAGAAAAAGAAATTCTTCAATTAGTTTATGAGAAAAGAGAAGAAGTTGAAGAAAAATAGTTTAGCAAGAGTTATATCTTATGGAAAAAGCAACTGTAGGATCAAAAAGAATATTTTGCAGAAATTTATAGATACTATTCAGGTGGTGATTTATTTAATAAACAATTAAATTATGATGAAATTGAAAAAAAGATAATACCATCTTTACTTAAGGCATTAAGATACCTACATAGTCATAAAATTGTGCATAGAGACATAAAAACCTGAAAAATATTTATATTGATAAAGATGGTAAAGTATATTTAGGAGATTTTGGTATAGCTCACTATATAGGAGAGGAGTCAATAGATTTTTGATAATCAAAAAAATAGGAACTCCTGGATATAGTGCACCTGAGCTATTAGACTCAAAAAAAGGAATAGTTTCAAAAGAATCAGATTATTACTCATTAGGGCAGACATTATATACTTTATATACTGGTAGATTAATGTATAAAGATATTCTAAAAAAATGTCAACAAGTAATGATGATAAGGTTAATAAACTAATTGAAAAAGATGAAATATGATGAAATACATTGAAATAGATAGATTAAATAAACATAAGTTATTTGAAGCTTTAATAAGAGGTTTATTGAAAAAAACTCTCTTGCTGACAGATTTAATGACAGTCATATAGAAAGATTTTTTTAAATGGTGATTATTCTTTAATGAGAGAAGTAAAAAAATGGTTGACAATGATAATTTTTTTCTGAACCTTTACGTATTTATAATGAAACTCTTTTTTCTAAAGAAGAAATATTTGATTTTATGATTAAAAAAATACTGATAAAATAAATGAAATTTTAAATTCTCAGTGGATTTCTAAAAAAATTTTTGAAATAAATAATAGAGCTAGTGATAAAAAAAGAGATGGAAACTATTGAATCTGAGTATTTAAAAAGATGATGAGTCTGAAAAAAATATCAAATTTATAAACTTTATAAGTTTCTGAAAAAAATGAAGATATCTTTATATGGGATAATAAAAGAAATCAATGATCATAGAGGTCTTCTAAATATTCAAGCTGAAGGCTTAAAAAAACTTCTCAATAGAGGAGATCTTCAAAAAAATTTTTAACAAAATTGAATATACCATCTAGCTTTTATTGATAAACTTGAAGATATAAAAAGATTATGATTCTGAAGTAATAGCTTCAATATTAAGTATTTATTTTGATCCTAATAATGCAAAAAAACTTGAAAAAGAATTTACATATCAAGGAAAAAAATTTAAATTCTTTTAATTATAGACTATCTTGATAGTAGAGAAAAAAATTGATAGAGAACCTGAGCTTTCTAAAGCCCTTATTAGCTTTACTACATATCTATGGGTATCACAATATTAATACTAATAGTAATGATTTCTTCTTAACACTTGAAGATATGAGTAAAGAAAAATAATACTAAAAATAAGAGTAAGAAAATTGTATTTAAAAAAGTGAAGATATTACTCTAGTTAATGATACTTCTGTTAAAGAGACATACAAAAAAATTTATTGTTTATAATAGATGGTATTAAAAAAAGAAAGAATACAAAAGCAACTGGTGAAAAGTCTAAACAAATATTAAAGAATATACTTAGTTTTTGAAATTTTTACCTAATAAAATGAATATTAATGAAATAGGAAAAAAACTCTTACTAACTTTGAAAGTGAGTATCTAAAAATTTGAAAAATAGATTTGAAAAATAATCCTTATATTATGTCAAAAAAACTACTGACGATGATAATTATGACTTTATTCTAACTAAATGTACTAATAGATATTTAAATGATACAACCCTAGATGAAGATGCTGAAATTTTTTTCAAAACAGAGTTCTTCAAAAATAAAAAGGGAATTTGATGAGTTAAACAGAAATTCTTTTTAGTGATGTAAAGTCTATTATTCCTTTATTTTTTTAGTTGCAATAATTTCTTTTTGCTTTAGGATATACTATCAGAAGAAGTGATTTGTACATTAAATATATCACTATTGATAATTCTATAATTAAATTGTTATTACCTGAATTTAGCTACATATTTTTATTCAGTAGGAGTTTATTTTACCATAAAAGCAGTCATCTTCTTATTAATAAATTCCACTTTCAATCATGAAATGATTTTGAAAAAAATATTATAGGATTTATAGTAAAAAAACTATGAAAGATGGATTAATAACATCTTTAGCTGAAATAAATAAAGGCTATAAAAAAATAAAGATGTTAAAAGACTTGATACTGATTATTCAGGATTTATCGAAAAAAATAGATGAATTGAATAATCTTAAAGAAAAAAATATCCTAGAGTTCTTAAAAAAAGTATATTCTGATGAGAAAGATTACAGCTTATTCTTCCTATACTTTCTATGATGGCACTACTTGCTTATATATTTATAGATTTTAATATTTTTTTAGTAATCATTATTTCATGTTTAAATTATATGCTTACTTCTTGTTAGTTGCAATAACATATGTAATGGTAATTGAAAAAAATTAATAAAAAACTTTATACTATTCAAAAAGTATAATTTTAATTCTATCTCTAATTTCAATTGGAGGAATGTACTTTTATAAATACTCATTAGATCATACAGTAACTTATAATTTAGGTCTATTAAAAAAACCTTAGATCTTCATAAAGTAGCTGTTTTTGAGATGTTCCTCTTTTTAGTATTAGGGAAAAAAACTTAACTAGTATTGTTGAGACAAATAGAAAAATATTTACTTCTGATATTATTAATCCCTGGAATTATGATTCCACTTACTTTTTTTTAACTTCACATCTTGATTTAAAAATTGTATTATTTCTATGGATTATTAACATTACCAGGTGCCATTGGAATTTCTCTACTCCTAATAATGGTGGAATAGGTATTTATTTTATCTATAAAAATAACATTCTTACTATTAGCTTATTCTCTTTTAGAAATGACAGGTACAGCTATGCCTGAACTAAATGGTTTATTTGATATATTTACTTTGTTTATTGCAGGTGATCTTATAGTAGAAAATCATCCATAACACTGTGATAAAAACAAATTTTTTTAACTAAATAAAAAAATTGGTGATTAGATGAAAGTTAAATGAACTGAAATAAAAAAAGAGAACAATATCAAACAGAAGGGTAATATCTCTAAAAAGAAATTGAAATACTGAGAGAAATCTTAAACTGAAACTGAAAAAAAGCAATATGGTTTAGAAAGTGATGAATATATTAAAAGCTTTTAAATGAATTAGGAGGAACTTTAAAAATATGTTGGTTACTATGATGAAGCTGAAGCTAACTTTACTAAAAAAATCTTTAGAAATTATAAAGAAAAAGTATGGAGATAACAATCTTCCTTATGCTACTAGCCTTTTTAAATTTAACTGAGGTATACAGATTTGCACAAAAAAATTTAATTTACTTGAAGAGAAACTATAAGAAAAATAGTTAAAGATTTATCAAGATAACTCAGCAGATAATACATTCTCTTATGCTGGGACTATGTAATAACTTTGGATTATATTATCAAAAATGTTGGAGACATGAAAGCAGCTTATGATTTACATTTAAAGAGTTTAGATGTATTGGAAAAATTATGATAGTGAAGAATATCTTCTTGAATATGCTGTAACATTAAGTAATCTATTCAATCCTTTGTTATCAACTTGGAATGAAAGAAAAAAAGCAGTTGAATACCTATATAAAGCTATTGAAATTTTTTTGAAAAAATGTAGGTAAGGAACATCCACTTTATTCAGCTTCTTTAAATAATATGGCAATATATTATTATAATGAAAGACAATTGGATAAAGCTATAGAGTTTTTTTGAAAAAGGCAGCAGAAATTTCTAAAAAAACTATGGGCTTAAATAGTGATAATTATAAGAATATTCTTAGTAATATCGAATTTCATTAAAGAAGAATTAGGAAAAAGCTCAGGGAATAATATCTTCTCAAAAGTACCGAAAATTTGAAGAAAAAATGAACATATTAAAAAAATCTTACAAAAGAAGATTCTAAAAGATATTAAAGGGCTTTAGAACTTTCTAAAAGATATTTTTTTATGATCATAGTTCTACCTGAATTTGAAAAAAACATCTAAAGTGACATACTTCCTCTATGTGCTTTTGGATTAGTTGGAGAAGGTTCAGAATGCTATGCTTATGATGACAAGATTTCTCAAGATCATGACTTTGGTCCATCAGTGTGTATATGGCTAGAAAAAAAGATGATTATTTAAAATATGAAAGATAAAAATTAATGAAGTCTTAAAAGACTTTACCAAAAAAGCTTATTTAGGATTTCAGGAATTGAAAAGAAAGTGAATGGGGATCAGATAGAAGAGGGACTTTTTAAACATAGAAGATTTCTACTTTTAAATTTTTAGGTTCTTCAAAAGTTCCTAGAACCATAGCTGAATGGCAAAAAGATCCCAGAAACTGCTTTAGCTACAGCTACAAATGGAGAAATATTTTTTTAGATAATTTAGGAGAGTTTTCAAAGAAATTCGTAAGGATTTATTAAACTACTATCCTGAGCCAATAAGACAAAAATAAAATAGCTACTAGACTTAATGAACATTTCTCAACATGGACAATATAACTATACTAGATGTCTAAAAAGAAATGATTTAGTTGCTGCTAATCAATGTCTATATCTTTTTGTTGACGAAGTAATACATTTAGTATTTCTATTGAATAGAAGATATAAAATTTTCTATAAATGGTCTAATAGAGCTTTACTAGATTTAAAAATCTTTAGGAAAGAGAAATACATAAATTATTAGAAGATATGGTGTTTTGCACAAAAATAAAATACCTTATGTAAGAAAGATTTGTAAAGTCTTAGCTGAAGAGTTAAGAAATCAAAAATTAACTAACTGTGACAGTGAATTTTTTTAGGGGATTTAGGAGTGGATATTCAAAAAAATATAGATGATGAGTTCTTTAAAAATTACTCTCCATGGTTGGATTAATATTGACAACACCCTTGCTTGTCAGTATGACACAGATACGTCTGATGCAAGGGTTTTTATTTTATTAGAGGTGGAAAATGGAAAAAGAAAAGATAATTGATGAAATACTAGAAAAAGAATGGAAATATTTTTTTCTAATTTGAAATAATATTGGAGGTAGAGCAGATTGCCAAGATAATAGAGAAGACTTTATTATTATGAGAAAATCTCAATGGGAAACTTTTAATGAAGAAACTCTGACTATCATACTTAGAAGATTTAAACTCAAAGAATAATCCTTTATTTCAAAAAAATATGCTCAAAATGATGAAGTATAATTCACCAGAAGAATATGAAAAAAATAAAAAGATATTTTTAGAAAAAAAGCTAGTGATGAAAAAAACTGATTTAGTAAATAAAATTATGTTCATCTATATGGAATGGGAAAAAGAATTTTTTTGAAAGATATCCTATATTTTTCATCTATGGGTAGAACCTCTTTATTCTTCAGAAGATGATGATATTGAAACATCTATAGAAACATATTTAAGAGGAGAGCTTTTATCATATTCTGAGAAAACTTTGAAGTTATATTTAAACTATGTTATTGATAATAAAGAAAAAATATAAATCTAGCTATAAAAAAATATGGATAATTTAGCTAGAATGCAAGGTTTTAATGATTCAAATGATGTTGAGGAATATTATAAAAAAATTTTTCTAAAAAATTAAAGTTTATACTATAATATTTTTAGATTCTTGTGATATTATATATATAGCTAAAAAGCCTTTATTTTTAGCTTATTAATAAACTAAATAGAATTATTGGGGATTACTATGTTAAAAGAAAATATTATTAAAGAACTAGAGGGATTTAAAACTGAAAAATAGATTTAGAACTATAAAGACTAATGATAAAAGTCTTTATAATTTTTTTCTTCTAATGACTACTTAGGTTTAGCAAATGATAAAATCTTTATCTCAAAAAGTTTTACGAAAAACTACACTTTTGATAATTATAAATTATCATCATCTTCATCAAGATTAATAGATGGTTCATATCAAACTGTGATGAGATTAGAAAAAGTTGAAGAAATTTATGGAAAAGCCTTGTCTTGTTTTTTTAACTCAGGGTTTTGATGCTAATTCTTCAGTTATAGAAACTTTTTTTGATAAAAAAATTCTCTTATTATAACTGATAGATTAAATCATGCTAGCATATATGATGGTTGTATAAACTCAAATGCTAAAGTTTTAAGGTATAATCACTTTAGATGTAGATGCTTTAGAAAAAGTTATTAAAAATATTCTAAAACTCATGATGATATCTTAGTTGTAACAGAGTCTATTTACAGCATGGATGGAGACTGTGCAGATCTTAAAAATCTGTGCTTTAAAAAGATGAATATAAATTTACTTTAATGATTGATGAAGCTCATTCTTATGGAGTATATAACTATGGTATTGCATACAATGAAAAATTAATTGATAAAATAGATTTTTTAATTATACCTTTAGGGTAAGGCAGGTGCTTCAGTTGGAGCTTATGTTATCTGTGATGAAATATATAAAAACTATCTAATTAAATAAAAAGTAGAAAATTTATTTATTCTACAGCATTTCCACCTGTAAATAATTTATGGAATCTATTTATTTTAGAAAATTTGACTCTTTTTCATGATAAGATTGAAAAAAATTGAAAGACTTAGTTAATTTTTTTCTTTGACTACTCTTAAAAAGCTAATATTGAGACATCTTCAACAAGTCATATTATAAGTATAATTATTGGAGATAATCTTAAAACTATAAATCTTTCAGAAGCTTTAAAAAGAAAAAAAGGTTATCTAATTTATCCAATAAAAGAGCCTACTGTACCAAAAGGATACTGCTAGACTTAGAATAAGTTTAACTGCAAATATGAAAAAAAGAAGACTTAGATGCTTTCTTTAAAGATTTTAAAAAGCTGAAATGAAAAATTAGGTGTGATGTAAATGTCTAAAAATATATTTTTTTAATGGTTGGGCTATGGATGAAAAATCTACTAAGCCCTCTTAAAAATTCAACTGAATATGAAATAAAAAGTTATTAATTTCCCATATAGTATCGATAAGACTTCTATAGATAAAGGAGATATCTTTATAGCTTATTCCTTTTTGGAGTTTATTATCTAAATAAGTTTTTATCAGAAAATCAGGATTTAGTCTATGAAAAAGCTATTGGAATCAACGGACTTCCTGAAACTATTGGGAAAATTTGGTATCAATGAAAAAAATGTTTAACATGACTCTTGAAACTTTAGAATGATGAAAATTTAGAAAAGTTTTTACTTAATATGGATATTGATGAAAGCTTTGGAAGAGCTGATAAAACTTTGGAAGAAGCTAAATATGAACTACAATATTTTAAAGATAATTATAAAGTCTATTCAAATTATATCAATTTCTACTATATAGGTAAAAATGATAGAATTATTCCTGCAAGTAAAGGTTGAAAAATATTGTCAAAATCAATAATATAGCTTATGAGTTAATAGCTTGTGGTCATTATCCTTTTCATATTTTACTGATTTTCAAAGATATTATAAATATAAGAGAGGAAAAATAAAAAAATGAATTTTTGATAAAGCACTACAGCACCTATGAAAAAATTCTTTAGCTCAAAAACAAGTAGCTGAACATCTCTCTATCTTATATGAAAGATGCTGATATATTAAAAAGATGTTAATTCAATTTTTGAAATAGGTTGTGGAACTGGAATTTTTACAAGAGAGTATAGAAAATTTTTCCTAAATCATCTTTAATTTTAAATGATATATTTGATGTCAAAAGTTTTATAAAAGATATAGACTACAATATTTTATCAAAGAAAATATTGAAGAAATTGATATACCCTAAAAAGTGATTTAGTTCTTTCAAGTTCAGTTTTTCAGTGGATAGATGGCTTGGAAAATCTTGTCAGAAATATAGCTAAAGAAATACTAGATATTTTATGTTTTTCTACCTATGTTTTTGGAAATTTATTAGAAATATCATTTTGATATATCTTTAGAATTATTTAAAAACTGAAGAAATTGAAAAATTATTGCTAAATACTTTCAAAAATTTAAAAATATATAAAAGAAACTATAAAGATAGATTTTGAAAAGCCCTTTATCAGTTCTAAGACATTTAAAAATACACAGGTGTCACAGGTTTTTCAAAGGGCTCTTTTTCAAAATTAAAAGTTTTAAAGCTACTTCCTTGACTTATGAAGTAGCTTACTTCATATCAAAAATAATTTTATAGAGTTATTACATAAATTGTAATAACTCTTTTTATTTTCCCACAGTGTGGTATCATATAGAAAAAGTGTATAAAAAGGAGAAATCTAGATGAAGTTTAAGCATATATCAAAAATCAAGTTTTTAAAAATGATGTAATAACTGTATTTGAAGAAACACTAGCTTTACCTAACGATAATGTTGTTACATGGACTTTTACAGGAAAGAAAGAAGTTGCTATAATAGCTGAAGTTGAAAAATGAAATCTTTTTGTGAAACAATAGACCGGCAATAAAAAGAACTCATTTGAAATTCGGCAGGCTTAGTTGAAAAAGATGAAGATATACTAGATGCTGCAAAAGAGAATTTGAAGAAGAAATTGGATATAGAGCAAATAAATGGGAAAAATTTGTACTTACTACAACTCTCTGCTGGAATAAAATGCTGGGCAATATCATTTATTTTATGCCACAGACTTAGAAAAAAACTCATCAATCATTAGATGAAAAATGAATTTTTAGAAATCATAAAAATTCCTTTTTAATGATATAGATATTTTTCACTTTGAAGATTCTAAAACCATGCTTGCATTGAGTTATTTGAAAATAAAGAAGGTGCTCTATGAAACAAATAAAATATAACTATTTAAATTACAATCAATTAACAAATAATGAACTTTTTATCAACAATAGAAAAATTCCTGAAGATACTCTTATTATTGTTGAAAATGAATTAGCTAAAAACAATATTCTAGCTATATAAATAAAGGACAATTAAGATTAAAAACTAATATTATCTCTTTTTGAAGATTTTTAGATAAAATTTTTTATCTCAGATAGAAAAAATTTCTAAGAGATATTAAAAGATTCTTTTTTATTTTATTCTTATCTTAAAGATGAAACTAAGAAAAATTTAATATTACTAGTTATTTTGATTGTATAGAAATTGCTGATGATTTCTTTTGAATCTTATATCAAAAATAAAGAAGATTTAGACAAAGTCTAAACTTATCTAAATGGCAAGAAGAAAAAAATTTGAACTATTTTTGAAATAAAAAATGAAATGGATAAATTTTTAAAATGAGAAATCTTATCTTCCAAGTGATTGGCTTTTACTCTATAACTAATTTGAAAACTTGATTTTTGAAAAATATAAAAAAATTAGTATTTTTTGATATAGTTGATTTTCCATATAATTTTTCTAAGATTTTAGAAACTCTAAAAATTATTATGATATAGAAATTTACATTACAAATGGAAGATAAAGATTTCAATAAAGATAAATTAAAATTAAATAAAGTTAGTCTTATAGATAAAAATTAGATATAGAACTTGTAAAAATATTCAAATGAATTAGAACTTTATACTATGATTTTATCAAAACAATATGACAATTATTACACAACAGATGCCAATAAAGAAGATAAATACTCTATATTTACTAAATCAAATAAATTTTTATTTGAATGATACAAAATTTTATAAAATAATTGAAAGCTTATCTGAACCTTTTAAATGGCATAGATTATAAAAATAGAAATCTTATAGATATTTTTCTAGTGAAAGAAAATATATTTAATTCTGCTTTTATGGAATTCTATGGTCTTGATGTTGAGGATTATAAATGCTTTTGAAAAAAATTATCTCTAGGGATTATAGATATATTTCATTAACTCTTTTAAAAGAAGAGTATTATTCTCATTTTTAGAATGATAATGAAAACTTAAAAAACAAAATTAAATCTAATATTTGAAACCTTAAATAGCATTGAGAAAAATAAATGATATAAGTGACTTAAATAGTTTTCTATGTGCTAATTTCTTTAACTCAAAAACAGATATAAATTTCTTTTATAGAAAATAAATTCGATAGTCTATATGATAAGATTTATGAAAGTTTTAGGTCTTTTAAATTCTAATGAAAATATAGAGTTCTTCAATAACTTTTTAATAGTTTTTCAAAAACAAATATAGGTAAGAACTATTTTTACACTATTTTTCAATTACTTAAACAAAATTGATATCTATTCTGTTGAAAATAATAAAAAAATAAAGATAAAGAATTAAAAACTTAAATCTAATTAAATATTCGGCTAAAAAATATAGAAAATTCAGCACTTCTTTTATGCTGATAGTCAAAAGTTTACCAAAAGACAAAAGTTAACAATACCATGATTTACAGAGCAACAAAAAAATAAAATTAGCTTTAAAAAACAAATGAAGAGGAAATTCTTATACAAAAATATAGATTTTTTTCAAAATATATTAAATTTAGATAAGATTACGGTTTATTCCTTTAGTTAACCAAGACATAAACATTGATTTCTCTCCTTTTATATATGAACTTATAAATAAATATTCTGCTAAAGAACTTGATATAAGTGACTTAAAAAGGATTTTTTTAAAAGCTTGTTATTTACAAAAATAAAACTGAAGTTTTTAAAAAAAGAAGGTATTTTTCAGAGCATTCTCAAAGAAAAAATACTGATTTTATAAATAATACTCTGACTATAGGAGCATATGACTACATCCTATTAAAAAAGAATGAAACTTTCTTTTTTTAGATAAAATTTGTGGTATTGAGAGTATTAGTGAAACAAGTCCAGTTAATGGTATATCTCCAAAAGGTCTTAGGGAATATATTACACAAAACTTTAGAAGATATCTTTAAAAACTAATTGGAAAAATATATTAAAATGACAGTAATAAACTACTTCTTTCAAAAGAGGAAATAAAAAAATATTTAGAAAAGACATATATGGCAAAGAAAAACTTAAAAATAGAAAACTTTATGGAATTATATTTGAATGAGGTTTTTATTTCCTAGATTAATTGATAATATTAGAAAAATTCTTAGAAGTTTTACATGAGGAATTAAAGGATACTAAAATTAAAAGAATAGAAGCTGAAAAAGAATCTACAACTAAAGAAATGTAGCTTACTTTAGAACATAAAGGAATACAAATTGTCTTAAATGGTAGAGCTGACTTACTTATAGAAACTGATAAAAAGCGAGATATATTATTGATTTTAAAACAGGAAGTTATGATAAAAATCAATTAGAATTTTATGCTCTAATGTTTTATGGTTCTGATACTTCTCTACCTGTTTATAGTGCTACCTATAATTTCTGGGAAGAAGAAAAAGATTTTTGACTTCAACAAACATTTAGTAAATAACTTAGAAGAAAAAGACAGTAATTTTAAGACTTTTTCTTAGAGATTTTTAGATAAAGACCATTATACTCTACCTAGTAAAAAGTAGTTTAAAAAGAAAAATGGTTTTGATTTTTAATGAGTATTATAGATATAGAAATATAATATCTTTAGAAAAAAATGATATAGGTGGTTCTGATGAATAAAAATAAAAATTTAGTTGTAAAGTGCTAGTGCTGGAACAGGAAAAACTTATAGACTTTCCCTTGAATATATTGTTGCTCTTTTCTAAAAAAAGCAAATGCAGAGGCTATTGACTATAAAAATATTTTGGTTATGACTTTTTACAAGAAAGGCAACTGCTGAAATTAAAAGAGGGTATATTAAAAAAATTGAGTGAATTTATTGAAATTTATGATATTTGTAAAAATTCTAAACTTTCAGTAAGAGATACTATTTCTAAATAATGAGAATTTAGATGAGAAAGAAAAAACTAATTACTTAAGTCTTATTGAAAGTATAGAAAAAGATTGAAAAAGATTTAGTTGTAGATTGAGAATTTTTAGAAAATCTATCAAATGTATATAAAGATATTATTAGAAACAAAGAAAAATTGAAAAATCTATACTATAGATGCTTTTTAAATATTATATTTAAAAATATAGTTCTAAATTTAATGAAGATAAAAGTCATATTCTTTAATAGATGAAAGATGAGAAATTCTGTTTATTATAAAAAAAGTTCTTGAAAATATTTTCACTAATAAAAACTATTTTAATGATTTTAAGAAGTTCTTTTAGTGAAAATTCTGAAAAAAATATAGATAACTATATTTCAATAATTCAAAGAAATTAATCTCTTCAAGATGGAAATACATTTTATCTTTTAAATGATAATAAAGAATATATAAAGAAAGAAAAAGCTTAGTATTGATGAAAAACCTGTAGAGATTTTTAGAGAGCTTTTTCTCATATCTAGAAAAATGATGCAAAAAAAGATTTGAAATGATGTCTTAAAAAAGACTGTACTGACTATATAGGAAAAAACTATTGAAAGCTCAAAGAGAAATTATTATTTAGAAATCTAATTTTCTTTCTTTCAAAGATGGTACAGCAGGCTTAATATACAATGGTAATAAATTGAAAAAGCTACAGATAGAGAGCATAAAGAATATATCATTTCAAGACAAGAAGTCTTTAAAAGAAAATTTAGCAAAAGAAGTATATAATGAAAGTTTTTAATACCCTATGAAGAAAAAGATTTTTGAATTGAGTTTAGAAATCTTTTTAGACTTTATGATATGTTTAAAAGTAAGAGATAAAAATTTTACTTTTAATGATATTGCAATCTATACTTATATGGCTATTTTTCAATAAAGAAAATGGTTTAATTGAATGAAAAATGGACTTACAGATGTCTTTTTGAAAGTTTAGATATGAATATAGAAACTATTTTTCATAGATGAGTTTCAAGATACAAGTATATTACAATGGAAAATACTATATGAGTTTACTAAAAAAAGCTAAGATAGTAGTTTGTGTTGGAGATGATAAACAAAGTATCTATGGTTGGAGAGATGGAGAAAAAAAGATTATTTGAAAAATCTTGAAAACTATTTTTAAATGCCCAAATCAGATCCATTAAAAAAATCATATAGAAGTGATATTAATATAGTTTCATATTGTAATGAACTTTTTTCTGACTATTTCTAAGAAAAGATAATTGGGCCTTTTCAAACCAAGTGAAATCAATTCTAAAAATCAAGGCTATGTAAAAAGCTATATGTATGAGTGACCTGGGATGAAGAAGACAATATTTATTCTAGTTCTATTAGAAGAATTACAAAGCATTTTGATCCTTATGACAATGTAGCTATAATAGCAAGAACTAATAATGAACTTAATGAGATAGCTCAGCTTTTAGAAAATGAGAAAAATTCCATATATTTTAAATAATGATAAAGATATTTCTGAATATCCTGGAATTTTTTTGAATGTTTTTGAGCTTTTAAAATATTTAATCTATGAGAATGAATTAGCTTTTATTTAACTTTATTTCTTCACCACTTAGTAACATAGGAACAGAGAGATATTGAAGTTTTTATTAAAAAAATAAAAAAAGAAGTATTTATCTTATATAAACTTTCTCTCAAGATAATGAATTTTATACATTTCTTTAGAAAATAAAAAAATTATAAACTTTTTAAATAAGATTATAGATATTAAAAAGAATTTTAAGAATTTTAAAGTTCAGAAATTTAATTTATGAAATTATAAAAAAATTCCAATTTTTTTAGATTATTTTTCTAAAGTAATGAAGTTAAAAAATATCTATGACTTTCTATCTTTTTAACTAACTCTTATCTTTCTGTTTTAGATTTATTGAATGACTATAATGATAAATAAACTTATTCTTGCAGATCTAAACTCAAATAAAAAAAGGAATTGAGCTTTGTAACTATACATAAATCTAAAGGTTTAGAGTTTAAAACAACCTTTTTGTGATAAAAAAATGATAAAAAAATCTAAAGGATTTGATATCAACTTTTTTTATTTGAAATGAATGAAACATATGATAAAACTACTTTTTTTTCTTTATTTTGCTAAAAAGGGTTATAAAAAAATATTTTTGAAAAAGCTGTTTTGAAGATAAGGTTCTTGAATATATCAAAAAAATTCAAGAAGAAGAAACTAACAATTTTTATGTTGCTTTAACAAGACCTAAAAATAATCTTGTAATTTCTATATAATGATAGACTTTTTGAAGAAAAAAACCTTTAGAAAAATTCTATTTTTAAAAGATTTCTTCTCATGTGAAATTGGAGAAATTACATAAAAATAAAGAAATTATTGAAGTGGAAACTCCTAAGGAAATTTCATATAACTCATCTTCTTATTTTTTTAAACTCAAATATTGAAAATGAAGAAATCATTGATAATTTTGAAGTAAATAATAGTAAATTTTTACTTGAAACAGAAGAAAAAAAGAATGATAGGTATTTTAGTTCACTACTTTTTTTGAAAAATTTAAAAATATGGAAGTGAAGAAGAAGTAGCATTTGCTAAAAAACTTATGTTATAAAAAAATATCTATCATATTTTGGAAAGAAAAAAAGTTAGATGAAATATTCTCAAAAAGAAAAACATTGAAATGTTTTTAAATAAAGATAAAGAAATTTTTTTCTAAGAAAATGGAATCATATTTACAATGAATATGTTCTCTATGATGCTATAGATAAAAAAAGAATATAGAATAGATAGACTTATGATAAAAAGATAATGATGATGGTACAGGAGAAATCTATATAGTTGACTATAAGACAGGTGGAAAAAATGAAAATCAATTAAAAACATATGCTTCTGTATTAAAAGAAAGACTTTTAAAGAACTTAAAAGATTATAAAATAAAAGACTAATTTTTTTAGAATTTGATATTTTTTTAATTTGATAAATATTGTTAAATGCTGTATTATTTAAATAGTTACTTAGAAACATAATATTTTTAATTTAGGAGGATATATGAATAAACAAAAAAATTAGCAAAAGATTTAATTAAATTTATAGATGAAAGTCCATCTAATTATTTTGCTTGTATCAATGCAAAAGAAATTTTTAAATAAAAAAATGGTTTTCACTGAGCTTTTCTGAAGCTGAAGAATGGAAATTAAAAAAGGTGAAAAAAATACTATGTTACTATAAATGATAGTGGAATTATAGCTTTTACTATAGGTACAGATAAAATTTATAAATCAGGATATAGAATAGCAGCTTCTCATACAGATAGCCCTGGTTTTTTTAATTAAACCTAATCCTGAAATGAATAAAAAGACTATGATATTTTAAATACAGAAGTTTATGGTGGACCTATTTTTAAGTACATGGTTTGACAGACCTTTATCTTTTAGTGGAAGAGTTTTTTTGTTGAAGGTGATTCTGCTTTTCAAACCTAAGAAATATTTTTATTAATTATGATAAAGATATATTTATCATTCCTTCTCTTTGTATACATCAAAATAGAGGAGTTAATGATGGTGTAGCTATTAATGCTCAAAAGGATACTTTACCTCTTGTTAGTATTTCTAAAGACAAAAATAAATTCTCTTTAACAGCATTACTAGCAAAAGAATTAAAAAGTAAAAGAAAATGAAATTTTAAGTTATGATTTAAGTCTACACTCAAGAGAAAAAAAGGTTGCATATTAGGAGCTAATGATGAGTTTGTATCTGTAGGAAGATTAGATAACCTTGCTGCTTTCCATGCTAGTCTTAATTCTTTAATAGATAATAAAGATAAAAAAAGAACACTTGTATAGTTGTTGGTTATGACAATGAAGAAATAGGTTCTCATACTATACAAGGAGCTGATAGTCCAACTTTAGCTAATATATTAGGAAGAATTTCTAATGCTATGGACTTAACTTTTAGAAGAACATGAACAAGCTTTTAGCTAAATCTTTTGTTATTTCTAATGATGCTGCTCACTCTATACACCCTAATTATTTAGAAAAAAAGCTGATCCAACTAATGAGCCTAAAAATCAATTGTGGACCTGTAATAAAAAAATGGCAGCTAATAAATCATATATAACTGATGGGTACTCAAAGAGCAGTTATAGAAAAAAATTGCTAAAGATGCAAAAAAATTCCTTTACAAATTTTTTTGTAAATCGTTCAGATGTTCGTGGAGGTTCAACAATAGGACCTATACAACAATCTCAAATAAGAATACAAGGTATAGATATAGGAAGTCCATTACTTTCTATGCACTCTGTCAGAGAATTAGGGTGGAGTTGAGGATCATTATAACTTATATAAATTAATTTCTGAGCTTTTTAAAAAAATTAAAATTTGATAAAAATCTTTTGAATGGTGTTATAATTTTTTTCCATAATTTCTAAATATTGGAGGTAAAATTATGGCTTATACATCTAGTCTAGATATACTAGAAACAGAAATTGCTATAAAAAAAGTTAAAGATTTTTTTGAAAGTCATCTATCAAAAAGAATTAGATTTACTAAGAGTTTCAGCACCTTTATTTGTTATACCAGAGTCTGGTCTTAACGATAATTTGAATGGTACAGAAAGACCTGTTTCATTTTGATACAAAAAAATGGTGAAAGAGTTGAGATAGTTCATTCTCTTGCTAAATGGAAAAAGAATGGCTTTATACAGATATAATATTGAAAAATCATAAAGGTATATATACAGATATGAATGCTATAAGAAGAGATGAAGATACAGATTTTATCCACTCTTATTATGTTGACCAATGGGATTGGGAAAAAAATTATTTCTAAAGAAGATAGAAATGAAGAATATTTAAAAAGAAGTTGTAAGAAAAATTTACTCTGTTTTTTTAAAGCAACTGAAGATTATATTACTAAAGAATATCCTAAACTTACTAAGAAGTTACCTGAAGAAATAACTTTTATCACAAGTCAAGAACTTGAAGATAAATATCCAACACTTACTCCTAAAAAAATAGAGAACATGCTGCTGCTAAAGAGTATGGAGCAATTTTCTTAATGAAAATAGGGGAAAACTTACTTCTGGTGAGAGACATGATGGAAGAGCTCCTGACTATGATGATTGGGATTTAAATGGAGATATCATATTTAACTATCCCTCTTTTTAGGTATAGGTCTTGAATTATCTTCAATGGGTATAAGAGTTGATGAAAAATTCTTTAGAAGAACAATTAAAAAAATATCTCATTGTGAAGATAGAAGAACAATGCCATATCATCAAAATGATTTTTAAATAAAGTTTTACCATATACTATAGGTGGTGGAATTGGTCAATCTCGTATATGTATGTTTTTTTCTTAGATAAATTACATATAGGTGAAGTTCAAGCTTCTATTTGGTCTCAAGAAGTTCATGAAATTTGTAGACAAATGAATATTAAATTATTAGTAATAAAAAAGGCTATTGCAGTATTAAATTTGCAACAGCTCTTATTTTTTTTTATTTTTTAGCTTCTATCCAAAGAACAGCGTCTTGAGATAATTCTTTTCCATTATGTTTTAATTCTCCACCTGCACCTAAAAGCAGCAAATCCCTCAATATCCTTTATGAATTGGAACAAATGAGAAATATCCATTTTCATCTGCATAAATAACAGTTGCAGTTTTATCTTTTTGTAATTCTCCTACAAATTTTTGAATTTTTTTAATATTTGAATTTAAGTATTCTATTTCTATTTCAGCATTAGCAACAGCCTTTCCATCTTTATCTACAACTTGTCCCTCTAAAGATTTCTCCTTTTCCAAGTTATAGGATTTGATAATGGAATTATTTCAGGGATATCCATTAGCTAGTCTTTTATTCCAATCAGTAGCTAATTCATCTTTATTTACTAATACTTTTTGTTATTTGTTGAATATATACATCTTCTGCAGATTCATAGTATGGTGCTGGAACAACAACTAGTCCCCAATCTCCTCCACCTTTTTAATCCAGAGTTTTTTTATCTAAATTAAATTTATAAGAAGTAACTTGTTTTGAAGCAGGTCCAAATTTTAGAAGCTTTTTAAATTAGCTTTTCAAGTCTTTCTTTTCTCCATTATGTACTGAGAAAAAAATTCTACAACAGGCTGTATAGTTCCTTTTTCATCTTTTCCCATATCCATGCTGTGTGCTTCTGCTCCATCAGCAGGGTGAGTAAATATCAATTCAAATGGAACAGATGATTTCCCAGAAATATTAGAATCAGCAGTGTAAACCATTTGAAAAGTGTGCAAAAAGCAGACATAGACATAGTAGCTACAAGAGCTCCAATAAGTAATTTTTTTGATAACATATTTTTCCTCCTCAATTTATTTTTGTTTAGCAAAATTTAATTCTTTTTTTAATTATAACACTCCTTACTTTGTCTGTCAAATTTAAAAATATTTTTTTATAAAAAAAATAGACAATATGTAAAAAAATATTGTCTTATTTTATGATTTTAATTTTTTTTCTTCTTATTTTATAGTCAGGCATATTTTTTTCAACTAGAGCCCAAAAATTTTTTTTGATGATCCATATAGAAAAATATGACATATCTCATGAAGAACTACATAATCTATACTTTCTATTTCTTTTTCAATTAAATCTATATTGAAACTAATATAATTCTCCTTCTATGATAAATACCCCAAGCAGAAGAAAGTTTTTTTATTTCTATAATAGTTTATTTCAGTATTTAGTAGTTTTGGTATATTTTTCTATAGCTTCATCTATAATCTCTTTTTAATTTATTATATTTCCATTCTAAAAAAATTTCTTTTCAACTTCAATTTCTTCAGTATTCTTTGTATATATAAATATATTTCTGTCAGTTAAACTTATTCTTTCTAAATCTGACTGAATAACTTTTTTTCTACTTTCTTACCTAAAAATCTTTATACTATCATCTTTTTAAACTTTTTTTAATTTTTTTCTAATGTTTTTCTCTATCCATTCTTTTTTTAGATAGAACAAAATTTTTCAATATCCTTGCTAGTTGCAGATAAAGGAGCTGATACTGCGATAGTTAAGTCAGGATATATCCTCAAAAATAAAAATTTTTTTGATTTTTCTTTTTTTGTAATTGTATATTCCATTAACATCACCTTGATAATATTATAACAAATTTTAACCAATTTTTTTAAGAATAATATGATAAAATTAAGCAAGATAATTAGGAGGCAATGATGAAAGATAATTTACAAAGATTAAAAAAATCAAATATATAATTTTTATTACAATATTTTTTTTACAATTTTATATAAAGGAGCTGAATTCTATACTCGTACCCTAGATTATGTTCCCTCATATTTTTATGGCTTGGGAGAAAAAAATACCTTTTTTTAACAATTTTTTTATGTTACCCTATATGACTTCAGCACCTTTTTTTCTTTGGAACTTTTCTCACTATAAAAGATGAAAAAAATTTAAACTTTTTATGTAAAACAAGCAATATTTTTTTTAACTGTGGTTTCTATTGCAATATTTTTTTATTGTTCCAATGAAATTTTTATTTTCCCAAACCTGAGATAGCTAATCCTATTTTTTTAACTTTTTTTCTATGTCTTAGGTCAATTAGATAGCAGTTTTTAATCAATGTCCTTCCTTACATGTAAGTTTTGCTTTTTCTTTCTATTGCAATCTATTGTAAAGAAATGAAAACAAAAATTAAAATATCTTATTTCTATATGGGGCTTTTTAATTGCAATTTCAGTTCATTTTGTATATCAACATCATTTTATTGATTTTGTTGGAGGCTTTATAATGTTTCTTAATAACATGGTACATCTTTTCCAAAAATTTCTTAAAAAAATAGATCTAGTTCTATGTTGATTTCTCTTTTCACCTGTTTTTTTAGTCCCATATTCAATATATAATAATTCTTTTAATTTGTTTTCTAAAAAAATTCTTCTGAAAAAGTAAGTTAAACTATTTAATTTAAGAAAAAAATTGTATAAGGGATGTTGTGCTTTTAAAAATTTCTTCCTATAAAAAAGATCTGAGAAATCATTGTATAGCTCTTTAAAAAAACATTGTAATTCATATGTTGTGAAATTTTTTTCCACTATTTATAAGGGAAGTTAATTTTCAAAAAGACTATTAATTCATCAGCTAACATATATACGAATTCCTAAATAAGAATCTTTATTTGTTTCTAAGAAATTTAAAAATATCTGTAAAATTTTTTTAGTCTTAAAAAAATTTTCAACTAAGTCTTTCATATTATATTCTTTTGTCAATACTTATTAAGTTTTTTTAATTTTTTTCAAAAAGAATATGGCTGCCCATCTAAAAAAAGCAGCTATTTTATTTGTCTCATTTTTTTATATGATAATAGTCACTTCCTAGAAAGCTCAATTAAATCTTTAGCGTCTTTTTCAGTGATATTTAAAGTTATCTTTAACATAGTTTAAAAATTATATTGTTTTTCTTTTTATAAGAGTACAATCTAAAAAAAGTAGCAATCTCTTCAATGGCTTTTTATACTTGTCTTTAGTTATTTCATATTCAGTAACAATTTTTCCCATATTGTATAGGAACATTATAGATAATTATAATGTTTTTTTCATTTTAAATCATAGTTTTTTTAAAGTTTTAAAAAAAGTTTTTGAATACCTGAACTTTTTTTAAAGTTTCTGCTCTTTTAAACACTAAAAAAATCAACTGTTTTAAAAATTGAATTTACTTGTAAAGCAGATAAAAAAATTCATCCTCTTCTTTTAAAAAGCACAGTCATAGTATTTAGCTGAAATATTAGGATATTTTTTTCTAAAAATTTCTTCTGTTTTTCTTCTCTGTTTCAAACTCTATCATTGGAGAATTTCCATATAAAAAAAGTAAAACATCTTTTCCTCCATATAATTAAAATATTATTATTTTATTATACTATTTATGATCTTTTTATTTCAAATTTTTAAAAAATTTATTTTTTTTCTCTTGACAAAATATTTTTTACTGTATCCTTATAAAAAAATAAAACACGAAGGAGGATACCATGAAAAAAACTTACATAAGATTAATACAACTAATCAATACTGGTGGGGATATACAAATGAAAAATTGTATATCTTAATTTTTGTATTGTTAGAAAAAAATCTTTTAAGAATATTTTATGGTATCTTATGAAAAAGCAATCTAACATGGTTGCTTTTTTTGTTACCAAAAATTTCTTAAAACTACACTAAATTTGGAGGAAAAAAATGAAAAAGAAGTTTATTTATTTATGTTTAATTGTAACTATAGTATTGTTAGGATGTTTTGGAAAAGAGAAAGGAAAACTGAAGAAGTTGTTAAGACTAATGAGGAAAAAAAGTAATCACAATAGCAGAAAAAAAGCTGAGATTAAAAACATTGGATCCACAAAAATACAGTTGATTCTGCTTCATTATCAGTGATACAAATGATTAATCAAAAGATTATTTAAAGATAGATAACAATGGAAATATAATTCCAGAAATAGCAGAAGAAGCTACAAAAGTTGATGAAAAAGACTACTCTTATAAAAAAATAAAAAAAGATTTATTTTTTTTAGTAATGGAGAACCTGTAACAGTAGATGATGTATTATTCTCATTGAAATAGAGCTAAAGAATCTCCAAGAATGACACAGGACTTTCTATATGATAGAAAGTTTTGAAAAAAAGTAGATGATTCTACAATAAAAGTTAAAACTTTTTATGAAGCAGGAAATTTACTTCATAAATTAGCTTCTATGGGAGCTTCAATTATGAGTAAGAAAGCCTTTAGAAGAAAAATGAAACAAATATAGTTGGATCTGGAATGTTTAAATTAAAAAGAATGGGTAGCAGGAGATAGATTAGTTCTAGAAAGAAATACATACTTTTAAAGATGCTAACTCAAATATTAAAGAAATAGTTATAAAGTTTATTCCAGAAGCAAATAGTAGAATGATAATGTTAGAAACAGGTGAAGTTGATATTGCTGAAAGCTTTACTACCATTAGATTTTCAAAAAAATATCAAAAAGAAGATGATAAGTTTGTATCTGTTGAAATGCAATCTTCAAGCAATATGTTTATAGGGATTTGATTTAAGAGATAAACATTTAGCTGATAAAAAGAGTAAGACAAGCTATTGCCTATGCAATAAATAATCAAGATATAGTTGATAGCATATACAATGGAAGTGCAACTGTTGCAACATCTCCTATACCTAAAATTACAACAGGGACATAATGAAAAATTCTAATCCTTATACACAAAAATATAGAAAAAAAGCTAAACAACTTTTTAGCAGAAGCTGGATATGCTGATGGCTTTAATATAGTTTTAAATGTGAATGAAGATAACCAAAGAGTTGATACTGCAGTAGTAATCCAAGATAATTTAAAAAGCTATTGGGATAAATGTAGAAATAAAAAAACATATCAATGGGCTTCATATGTAGCCTTTGTAGAAAATCCCTGCTCAAGAAAAAAAGGAATGTTCTTAATGGCATGGAATATAGCTAATGATGATCCTGATGAACTTCTATATCCTCTTTATCATAGTTCACAAATAGATGCTCATACTAATGTTGTTTTCTATAAGAATGAAGAGTTTGATAACTTAATATCAAAAAGCAAGAGAAAACTACTGATAAAGAAAAAAAGAATAGAACTATAAAAAAAGGCTCAAGATATTATTCAAGAAGAATTACCACATTATGCAATATTATATCCTATGCAAAATTTTTGCATATAAGAAAAAGTATAAAAAGGTATTGAAGTTAATAAAAAGAGGTTACTTTAATTTTCAAAAATACAATTAGTAGAGTAAGAGTTAAAATAATCCCTCTTGTTATTTTAGTAAAAACATATTATACTAATAAAGTTAACTAAAAATAATAAGTGAGGTAAAAAAATGAATAAAAACTTTTTTTGAAAAAAATGTTAGAAAAACTATTGGTAGATTTAGAAAACTTATCTACCTTTATTGGCTGGGAAGCTTGTAGCTTTCTTACTTGTATGTTTTATATGGCCTAAAAATAACAAAAATTTTATGTTGAGACTTTTTAGATAAAGTCTAGAACATTAAAAAAATAATGACCCTTTACTTTTTATCATTTTTAAAAATCTTTAGTAAAAGCAATTATGTATGTTATAGAAGCTTTTTCTATTAATAGGAATTATAGGAATAAAAGGCTACATCTCTTGTAACAATTTTTAGGTACTGCTGGAGTTGCTGTAGGTTTAGCTTTTACAAGGTAGTTTAGCTAACCTTGCCAGTGGTATCTTAATTCTATTCTTTAAAGCAAGTTTCTAAAGGAGATTTTTGTTTCAAGTTTAGATAAAAACTATAGAAGGAACTGTAGAAAGTATACATATCTTATATACAGTTATAAAAGCAAGCTAATGGACCTTTGATTTTTGTTCCTAATAATCAAATAGCTAATGCTTCTATTATTAACTACTCTAGAAATCCATATAGAAGACTTGATTTAGTTTATTCATCTTCTTATGATGTTCCTGTTGATAAAGTAATATCAGTTTTACATGAAGTTGCTAATGATGAAAAAAAGAATTATTAAAGATAATCCTGATATGCCTATTTACTATAACTTTAAATAAACATAATGCTAGCTCACTTGACTATATTTTTTTCAGAGCTTGGGTAAAAAAAGAAGACTATCTTGATACTATGTTTGCATGTAATGCTAATGTTAAAAAATATTTTGACCAAAAACAATATTGAAATTCCATATAATAAACTTAGATTTATATATGAAAAAGTAATTTATTTGCAACAATCTCTATAATAATGTATAATTTAATATTATGATAATTAACAATTGGGAGGTATAAATGAAAAAAATTATTTTTTTATTGTTTTTTTGGCAACTATAATGTTAGTTTCATGTGGGAGATAGTAAAGATGAGAATACTTTATATGTATATAGTTGGGCTGATTATATTCCACAATTTGTTTATGAAGATTTTGAAGCAGAAACTGGAATCAAAGTTGTTGAGGATATTTATTCATCAAAATGAAGAAATGTATACAAAGATAAAAGCTGGTGGAGAAGGATATGATATCATTATGCCATCTAGTGATTATTATGAAATAATGATGAAAGAAGATATGCTAGCAAAATTAGATAAATCACAACTTGAAAAATACTAAATATATTGATGATGCTTATATGGCAAAATTAAGAGAGTTTGATCCTGAAAATGACTATGGAGTTCCTTATATGAGAGGTATTACTTGCATAGCAGTAAATACAAAAATTTGTTAAAGATTATCCAAGAGATTACACTATTTATGATAGAGAAGATTTAGCAGGAAGAATGACATTATTAGATGATATGAGAGAAGTTTTTTTGTTCCTGCCTTAGCTTTTAAAATGGTTATAAACAAGATGCTGATTCTGAAGAAGCTATGGAAAAAAGCAAAAGCTAAAAGTTTTAGCTTGGAAAAAGAATATTGCAAAAATTTGATGCTGAATCTTATGGAAAAGGATTTGCTAATGGAGATTTCTGGGTAGTACAAGGATATCCTGATAATATCTATAGAGAACTTTCTGAAGAAGATAGAAAAGAATGTTGACTTTTATTATTCCACCTGGTGACCAAGGATATTCATCAATAGATTCATTTTGTAATTTTTAAAAAGATTCTAAAAATATTGAAAAATGCTATGAAATTTATAAACTATATACATAGACCTGATGTTTATGCAAAAAAATCTCTGATTTTATAGAAATTCCAAGCATAAATTTAGAAGCAGATAAACTTGTTACTAAAAAAACCTTTATATGATGTTAGTAAAACAAAAAGATGCTCAACTTTTAATAGATATTGGGGATAAATTAAATATACAAAATAAATACTGGCAAGAAATTTTAATAGCAAATTAATTTAAGGAGAGGGTTTTTCAATGAAATTTTCTATAAATAAAGAAAAATGTAATAGGAATAATTAGTGAATATACAAATATCTTGAAAGATAATCCAGTTAAACCTAGTCTTGCTGGTTTATTCATTGAAGTAAAAAAATAATCAAGTTGTATTTAAAGGTGCAAATACTGAAGTTGAACTGATAAGATATGCTAATTGTAATATTGAAGTTGAAGGGCAAGTTTTAATAAAACCTTCACTACTTTTTAGAATATATTAAATTAGTTGAAAGTGAAGATATAAATTTTTGAAAAAAGATGGATATTTAATTGTTAATAATGCAGAATTTTTCTATATTAGATGACACTACTTATCCTGAAATAAAAAGAACTTCCTTCTACAACTATTGCAAAGGAAAAATAGTCTTCAATTTGCAATGTTGCTTGAAAAAAAGTAAAAATTTCTTACTAACTCTTCTTCAAATGTAGATACTTTATTTAATTCTATAAAAATTAATATTCCAAGATAACTTTTATAGAATTAGCTTCTACAGATTCATATAGACTTATATACCTTAAAAAGTCTCTTGAAAAATATGGTTAATAAAGGATATTTTTAGTTCCAGCTGATAGTATGTCTGTTATCTATAAGATATTAAAAAGATTTAAATGAAGATGTAACTCTTGCAACAATTGAAGATAAATTAATAGTAACTTGGAAAGATGCTTATTTTAGCTGTAAGCTATTATCTCTTTCTTTCCCAGACTTTAGACCTCTTATTACTAATTCAACTCATGATAAGAAGTTCGAATTTAATAGAGATGAGCTAAATTCTTCTCTTAAAAAAAGTTATATCTGTAACTAAAAAAATAGTAATGATTCTAAGAATGTTGCAACTTTCAATTTTAAAGGAAATCAACTTCTTATAAGTGGAATGTCTTCGAATGCTAAAGATTAATCAAAAAAAGTTAATATGATAAAAGACAGGAGAAGATTTGAAAACTTGGAATAAATTGTAAATATATAAAAAGAATTTGTTGATAATACTGATAAAAAAATATTATCATTGAAGCTACAAATTCTAGCTCTATGTTAAAAAAATTATAGAAGAAGCTAATGAAAATTATATTTATTTGGTAATGCCTGTAAACATTAGAGTTTAGATACTAAAAACATAAAAAAGCTGTTGCAATATGCAACAGCTTAATTTTTATTTTATACTAGGTAAATTATTTATTTCTTTTTGAATCATATCATACATTTCTTCATAAAGCAATTTTGATAAAGTTTGTTCTTTAGTTGGAACAGATTTTTTTCTGGTTCATCATTAGGTATTTGTTTTCTTTTATTCATTCTAAATGAACTCATATAATAATTTTTCCAACTTTCTTTATAACTTTTTATCAATAGTTTTTCTTATAATGAAATAAAAACTTCTCCAGTTAAAGTTTGAAACTAATTTATAAGTCACTACAAAGCTAAGAGCTGTAGTTTTAGTTGTTTCATTTTCATAATATTTTTACTACATTGAGTACTTTATTCCCTCACTATTTACATACTCTTCTGAATATTCTTTTTGGAGCTGTTTTTACATTAATAGTTGGTTTACTATAATTTACAGAACTTATATCTACTAAAAAGATTTAAATCTGGATTAGTCTTTAGTATAGTTAAAAAAACTCTACTCCCAACATTATTAAAATTCTTCTTTTCTTAGTCAAATTTTGTAATATTAAATCTGTGACAGAGACCTTTTACTGTATAAGTACTTTCAATCTTAGATTTTAAATCTCCCATCTTAGCTTCAACATTTGGTTTATAACTTGGGATTAAATGCTACTAAAGAATTATATGCTTTATATTTTTTTAACTCTATTTGCATAATTATCCTCTGGCATTGCCTCAGCATCTCTCAATAAATTTTTTTGACTTTGTTCCCTTTTGTTGGAACTATAGGTGCAGATTTCTTTTTGCTTGTCCTTTTTAGAACTTGCTACATTTTTTTATTACTGTTTGCTGTACTTTTTTTCTGCAACCTTTTGAATCATTTTTATCAAAGATATTTAATTTATCGAGATTAACACAGGATACAAAAAAAGTAAAAGTGAAAGGCTTAAAAAAATCTTTTTCATTCTAGTCTCTTCCCTCCTTAAAAAAATATATATATCAATTATATCATATTTTTTTCTAAAAATACTATCCTAAAAATGTCATTTAAGCTTTCAGTAAAAAAATTGGGTGTGTATAAATAAAATCTTTTTAAAAACATTAGCTTTTATTTTTTTGATTTATAGCAAGAGACAATAAATTTATCATTTCATGTGATTCATAATGACAAATACTTGCTCCTATAATTTCATTATTTTCATTTATTAAAATTTTTAGTAAATCCATCTGTTTCATTTATAACATGAGCTTTTTGGAATAGTATTAGTTAAAGCAAATTTTTTTAGTATATGCTATTCCCAATCTTTTGTGCTTCTTTTTTTCATTTATTCCAACTCTTGAATAAGGTGGATCTATAAAAGTAGAAGTAGGAATTAATACTCTATCAGATAATTTTCTTCCCTTAGTACCTTCTAATATTTGAGAGAAAATTATACGGAAATCATCCAATGAAACATAAGTAAATTGTGCTCCACCTTTAACATCTCCTGCTGCCCAAATATTTGGAGCATTTGTTTTTAGATAGTCATCTACTACAACTTCTCCAAATTTTCCTAATTCTACTGAAGTATTTTCAAGTCCTAAATTTTCTGTATTGGCTTTTCTTCCAACTGCAATAAGAACTTTATCAAACTCTTCAACTAATTCTTCCTTATCTTTTTACATATGTTGCCTTTTACACTGTCACCCTAAATCTTCAAATTTCTTAACAGAAGTATTGAAAATAGAATTTAACTCCTTTATTTTCTAAAAATTTCTTTTTATTATCTTTTGCTTCATCTTCATCTTCTCTTGCTAAGAAACTATCATCAAATTGAAAAAAACAGAAACTTCACTTCCAAAAATTTCTAAAAATATGAAGCAAATTCAAGTCCAATATATCCTGCTCCTATAATTAAAAAGTTTTTTTAGGTAATTCTTTTTAAATTCTAAAAATTCCTTCACTTGTTAGAACATTTTTTTATTATTTGCACCTTCAATATCAAGGTTTCTTGAAACAGAACCAGTATTTATAACTATCTTATCTGCTTTTTAAAAACAACCTCTCCATCTTTTTGTATATTACTTTAACTTCATTATTTGAAATAAAACTTCCTTTTCCATTGTAGATATCAACATTTTTCATTTTGTATCTAAGATTGAAAAAGTTTTTATTTCTTAACTTAGTTGTCATTTCATCTTTTTTTCTTCATTGCTTCTTTAAAAGAAATTATTTTTTTAAATTCATAATCTCCATCTATACCATAATTTTTAACTTGAGATATTAGTTTTTGCACTATGTACAAGTGATTTTTGTTGGTAAGCAACCTACATTTATACAAGTTCCTCCATACATTTTTGGATTTCTCTTCTACTACTGCTATTTTTCTTTCCTTTTGCTGCTAATTTAGCTGCAAGAGTTTTTTTCCTGCTTTTTCCCCAACCAATAACTATTAAATCATACATTTTTTTATCCTCCTTTGAATTAAATATTCTTACTATAACTATTTTAGTATTTTATACTAAAAATAGTCAAGAATTATTTTATGAATAATTTTCTGAACTAAACTTGTAAATATTTCCACTTTCCTCTTCTAAATATATAAAAATGCTAATGAACTTCTTATAGCTAAATCTATAGTCATTACTATCCAAGCTCCTGCTAAGCCCCTAAAATTAAGTACATCTAAGAAAAAGATAAGTTATCGGTATTCTTATTAAAAAAATATTCCCTAAATAAGTTATCAGTAAGAACTGATTTTTGTATCTCCTGCTCCTCTTAGTGCTCCTGCTAAGACCATAGAAGCTCCTGAAAATGGTTGACATATAGAAACTATTTTTTTAATGCCATTGTAGAAAGTTCTATAACATCCTTTATCTTTAGTAAATAAACGAAACTAGAAATTGAGGCATTATAAAAAAAGAGTAAACCAAAAGGTAGACATAACTATCATAGCTATAATAGTACAAATATATCCATCTTTTTAAAAGCTTTTTGACTTGAGCCTTTTCCTAATTCTTGACCAACTAGAGCTGATGCTGCAAAAGAAAATGCAAAACCTAGATTAAATGAAATACTTTCTGCTGTCAATGCAATCTTTATGTGCTGCATAACTTAAATTCCCTAAAGATATAACCATCATTTCAAAAATCAACATACCTATTCTTAGACCCTAATTGCTCTACTGCTGCTGGAATACCTACTTTTTAAAAATTCTTTTTAGATGTAAAAGTAATCAAATTTTTAAATCTTTAAGTTCAAGAGATATCCAATCTTAGACCAAAAATACTAGATAAATTGAAAAATATAGCTGAGAACAATCTAGTTAAAGTTGTACTCAATGCTGCTCCAAAAGATTCCCCATTTAAAAAAGATATATCAAAAGAAAATTTAAAATAACTTTTAACACTAATGCTAAATGTATTTCCTATCATAGGAATCTTTATTCTCCCCCATAGCTCTAAAAAAGCATAGAATGTTGCTATACTTACACCTAAGAAAGGAAATCCAATAACAGTCATATTTTTGGTAAAGAATAGCATCACTTAGATTCATATCTTTAGCATTACCTACTAAGTTAATTATTTGTTCTGAAAAAAGTAAAAATATAATAGTTAAAAATTATTCCTAAAAGGAACAGCTATAAAAAAACTTTGTGCAAAAAGCTTTTTTTCCATCAACCTTATTATCCGCTCCCATATGCACGACTTAAAAGAGCAGTTGTTCCAGTTGCTACAGCTATTAAAGCAGGTATCAAAGCATACATTCCTGCTGTTCCAACTCCAACAGAACTTATTGCACTAGGTCCTAAACTTGATACCATCTTCATGTCTAAAGCCATTATTAAAGTTTGAGCTAATAAGTCAAATACTGCTGGTAAAGTTATTTGAAATATGTTTTTTTATTAATTTTCTATTCTCAACAAAATAATTATTACTTATCTCCATTTTTCCCTCTTTTTTTAGTTGTTATTTATTCACTTTAAATTTTACTTGAATAGTCAAAAAAATTCAAGAAAATAAAAAGATTTTTTTATAAAATTAATGTATTTTAAAAAATTATTATTTATATAAATATTATTTTTTTATTTTATTTTATCAAGGATTATGACAATCTCTTATCTGACAGCTTATATTTTTTTATTTAAAAGTACTTGAAATAGTCTGTAATTTATGATATAAATTAACTATGTTTTAAATTTTCGTGTGAGTATATTTTATTAGGAAGGAAAGGATTGAGAAAAAAATGACAAAGAAAAGAATTTTGCAAAATTATTATTTGAAAAAGGGTGTTTTTACAACAAGAACTGAAGCCGAAAAAAAGTTGACATTATATTTGAAACAATGGAAAAAAACTCTTTTAGATGGTGAAGATATCAGCATTATCAATTGGGGTAAACTAGAAGTAGTTGAAAGAGCTCCAAGATTAGGAAGAAACCCTAAAACTGGTGAAGAAGTTAATATAGGTGAAAAGAAAAATCTGTTAAATTCAGACCTGGAAAAAGCATTCTTAGAAAAAAATTAAACAAGTAAAAAAACAATTAAAATATAAATATAAGTTTTAGTTGCAAAAAG